>Ga0214543_1007396_pt1 | contig 18883 bp, 11 predicted proteins | sample CNSS2metaG_FD_160094 | JGI IMG/M metagenome (GOLD analysis project Ga0214543, IMG submission 160094) | Root nodule microbial communities from cowpea collected in UCLA plant growth center, Los Angeles, California, USA - CNSS2 | ecosystem: Host-associated > Plants > Roots > Nodule | place: USA...
TTCTTTATTTTATTTCTTTTTTTTTTCTTTTTTTTTCTTTTGTTTATTATTTTTTTTTTTTTTTTTTTTTAAAAAATATATATATATATATATATATATATATATATATATATATATATATATATATAACTTTTTTTATTCTTTTCTGTTTTTTCCTCTCTAGGTGTTTGCTCATCTTGACCAAATGTTTTCCTCTTAACGTTATATTTATTGCGACAATAACGACTTGATTCCATGACTTGGTGGTGAACCAATCGACCCTTGATGACATTATTATACTTTGTTAATATTTATACTAGTTATTGGGGCTTTTAGTTTCTTATTAACAGTAAATTTCTCTTCCATATCTCAGTTACGCAAACCTTTTGCTAAAAATAAATCCATACAAGTTTTCTTAGGGTTAGAGTTTGTTCACTTATTCTCAATTAAAACCATAGAAAATTTACAGACTATTATAAAAAAAATCTATTAATTAAATGATTCTTTTAAGTTTTTTTTAAATGAAATTGTTAAAATAGCTTTAATTTATATTTTAAATATTATCAATAGTTTTTTTTTTAACAATTCAATTAATTTTTTATATTTTATATTTCCATTATTCGTGTTATATTTATGCAATGTAGGACATGTTTGTCAATCTTGATTACAAAAATGCATCTAATGATTAATAAAACGGAAAAGTGTGTATGGGTAACAATATGCAAATAAAGAATTTGGGTCAAAGCCAATTATTTCATCCTTGAATATTTGCATAGTATGAACCACGAACATTCTTCAAATCTACAAAAATCTTCAAATTCATAATCTCCACCATCTTTAAAATCACAATCAAAATCATCATACAAATCTTGAGATCAATTTTTGGAGCATATATATTACCATTATAAGTAACATTGACTTGAGTATTAAAAATTGTTTGAACACCCTTTTGTACCACCACCATAATGAGACATATATGCCACCCCATCCTACACTATATATATTGTGATCAAAGGAAGAGATCCCACTCACAACACTCTATTAAATCACTTTTTTGCAAATACATTTAACTCTATTAAATCTTGTTTCCAATTACATTTAACTATATCAAAGTTTATCGTGCGATTATTTTTCATTTTAGTGAATTTGAATTTTTTTTTTCAAAGTTTTAAGAATTTATTCTTTTAAAAAGTTATTATTTTGTAATTATTTAAATCATAATTATTAAATAAATAACTTAAAAAATCTATAGATAATTTTAAAAAATAGTTAATTTTTGGAACACCCTTTTTTGGTAGTAGAGTTATAGAGAAAAATGAAATCTCGCAACATTCTATGACTCACATTTTTCTACTCCCATTCTTTATTTTCTGACGTGTTTTAGTATGAATAATTGATTATTTCAAAGGAAGAGATAGTGGTACATTAATCAATGACTAACACTAAGTTACGTCAAGAAGTCAAGAATGTGAATAAAAAGAAAATAGAAGTCATAATATCATTGTTATTGCGCTTCTCGATGAGTCTTATATTATAGTATTGTAAGTACTTTTATTTTTATAAGGAGAGTTTATTGATTACGACTAAAAATAATATGTAATTTCATATGATAAACTATAACAAAATTTATTTTATGATAATATGGGTTGATCCAATTTCTTTTGGCTGATTTTTGATTTGTCTTACAAAAATTGGTTGAAATGAGTGATCTATGTAAAATTTGTGGATTAGTAAGTTTGGTTTGTCTCGCAAAACTGTGAGTTTCTAAGTCCATGGGCTGAGTTGTATAAATTTTAAGAAGAAGAAAACAATTTAAATAATGTAATTTTTTACTTTTAAATTTGAGTATTTTTAAAAAACATAAAGATATATTGTTAGTGAAAAAAAAAACTTAAAGACTAATGATTTATTATTAACTACAAGTAAATAGGAAATATACTCTAATATAAGATATAAATATGTATTTGTATAGATACATGTTAATAAAATAATGAATGAAAATATTTTGTCATATTCAACATACAACCAATTTACACATTAATAAAATATTAAAAAAAAATGTGGGTAAAAAAGTGGACCATCAACAAAAGACTACTAATAAGTCGCTTGTACCAACTTAACTATCTCATTTTCATTCTTGAAATGAAAATTTATCTTATCTTATCTTCATGAAATTTTTGTTTTATTCACTTTTTCCATAAAATAATGAGTATGCCACCCGCTTATTGTTTTAAATATTAATTAAATAATTTTTTTACAAGAGAAATAAAAATCGTAACGAACATTAAATAAAATGTAAAAAATAAAAAATAAATAAAAATATTTAAAATAAATAGAAACAATTTAATATTTGTCCTATAAATTATTTTATTTAATGAAATTGATAGTTGTGTTTCCTTAAATAAAATACAGTATTTGAAAGAAATCACAAAAGGAAAAAAAAGAATGTAATCAAGATTATAATAAAAAGAAAAATACCTTAATCATATGAGTAAATTTTATAAATTTTGAACAACAGTTGACCGACAGGATGAAAAATAGATTGTTCAAAGAAAAAAAAAATTAATAATTATATATATATATATATATATATATATATATATATATATTCGCAACCGCGATTAATATAAAAAATTATTGTTAAAATAGAAACATTCGGATAATATCTTAAAAATTAAGTTTATCGATAATCCTACTGTTGATATGTGTCTTTGATACTATATCAATTTATGAAATGTTAATATGGATAAAGATTTATGATTTTTTATTGTAACAACATTCAAGAAAGGTACTTTTAATTTGCATCTCCACAATGCAATTATAAGTTTAGTATATTTTAAAAGAAATAATTATACATTATTAAATACATATTTGAGAATATATGATATTCTATTATCTTTGAAATAAACATAACCATGTACATAATATATTATACTTATGCATCTCTTGTCCTAAACCTAAGGGGTCAAATTGAAAAAATATACATAATGTCAACGGCAACTCCTGGAGCGGCAGTGTTGTGTAGAAAACTAGGTGGTGAAGCTGATTATTATGTCAACATTATTTACTGTATTTTATTTTCATCGTTAATAGTAGGAAGACCATCTTAGTCTTTTTTTTTATTTATTTTTTTCTGAAAATGAGAAGGTTTCCTAAATACAGACCAATCTCTTCTTCTTTATCATGTTTTTTTTTCTCTCTCTTTTTCTTATCAATCTATTCTACTTATTTATATTAGCGAAAACATAGATACTGCTGTGGCTTACACAAAAAATTGAAGAAATCCGTATGTTTTATAAAGAAAATTTTAGATTTAATTAGTCGGATAGTACACACTTTTGTTTATATGTGTCAATTTGGTACTCACTTTTAAAAATGTGTCAATTGAGTCTTAATTTTTGAAAATATGTCTCAATCAGGTCATTTCTAGCAAAAAATTATTAACATCGTTAACGGTATTGATATTTAAAATGACTTATAAAATTAAGTATTAATATTTATATTAAAATTTAGAGGTAAAAGTAAATAACTTTAGCAATTTTTGTTTGAAAGGAACCTGATTAAGATATTTTTTCAAAAGTTAAAACTAGATTGACATATTTTTAAAAGCATGTACCAAACTGACTGAACGAGAGTGAATATCATCCGAGTAATTAAACCAAAATTTTATTTGTCTTGTAGTTGTTAACTAGATATTAGTATCTATGAATATTTTCCCTAAAGAATACAAAGCAAAGTTTACCTAATATAGGCATCACACACTGAAATGAGGTAGGTATGTGTGTCTGTAGTATTTTGTTAAATCTTGTTTGGACAGAAGAATAAATAAGATGAGTTAGGTTTGCGGTCCATAAGCAATGGTGGAATGCACATTATATAACATACTTTGACCAACTTATAATAATAATAATTATAACAATGCATATTCATATGCGTGATATCATTTTTAAGGGAGCGGCGGAAGAAACTTCCACCACCACCACCACCAAAGTGTGTTTGAACTTTATACTTTTATATAACTCATCACCATAATTGTACGTATACACATATTTTCCTAAGTGTTTTGTAAGTTTATGGAAGCTTCTGTGTTCTTAATTCTGAAACTAATAGGATTATCTTAATTTAACCTTCCATCATCTGTGTCTGTCTCAGAAAAACTTCTTTTTCAACTTCCAAGTTTAGCTGCTTCAATACATATACTCTTTTTATATCAGCTAAACAAATTTAAGTAAAGAAAAATACGTATATATGTGTATGTTTATTAAATTTTTGTAATACATGTTCAGTTGATGAGGAATATATAGATAAAAAAGATTTCAAGGAATTCTCCTTAATTTATGAGCTGCCCACCTATTGTAACTTGATTAATGTTGAATTGAAGTGGAAAAAGTAGTAAGATAAATATAGGGTGATGTTGAATTGATGTTTAAATAATCGCTTTTAATGCCATAATAATTTTAAATCTTTTATAAATTTTATTAAATATCTTAATAGGGTGATGTTTATACCCATTTGACATTAGTTATAACTTATATTGTTAAATTTTTATATTGCTTCTATTGTATTTTAATAGAAGAAGAGAAAAACATGTATTCACGATAAATTAAAGGATGATTACCACCATGAAAAAAAGAAAAGTTATGTCGCTCATGTTATAGAAAAATAAAAAGAATTTTGTTTCTTGCTATGATTATTGTTGTTTTAATAGTTTTAAAGGAGATATTTTTTATGGATTCAACCCATTATGTAAGATAGAAATTGTGAGTGTTTCTGGTGAGGAAAAAAAAGAAGTCATCAGAAATAGCATGTTCTGTTAATCCTTAGAATCTTCAAAAGAATGTGTGGTATATCCATTAATTATTACTAGTATAAACACAGACAATATCGCGTATGTGTGTATGCATTTTTTTAATATGCATGAAATTATATTAGTAATGGATGATATTGTAATGTTATTAAGTTAATAAACAAAATCAAATTATATTTATAAAAAATAAAGTGAAATGTATGAAAAAAAATATGAGAAAATAACTGTTGATAAATAGAAGAAAAGAAGAAGAAGAAAATAAGTGTAAATAGTTTTATAAAAACTTGTAAAAGTAACCATTAATTTTTAAAAATTTAACAAATAATTATATTGTAAAGGATAAAGTTGAAATTATGAAATGTGATACAAAAGAGAGAATCCTCTTTATATATATAGTTATAGATTATTAGTGAAATACATAAAAGTTTTGGTGTCTTTTATTAGTTTCTCCTTTCTCCATTTTATACATAATATTTATTTAAGAAAGATTTGAGTTTTGTTTATGTTTGTTTTTTGTTTATATGTTAATTTTGATATTTTTCCAATAGTTATAAATCATTTTCATAAAAAAAGGAAAATGGTAATAGGAAAAAAATATGATTGTGAAGATGTTTACGAGGTTCAACTTAATATCAGATATCATGAGAGAGAATATGTTAACAGGTTGGAATGCCATGATATAAATATAGTGGATTTGATTTGATGGTTAAACTTTCCTTATGATATAAATTTTCAGAGTTTATACTTCATTCATTTTAAAACAGCCATTTATAACATGGCACGATCGTTCTTAAATTTATTTAAATTCTTGTTAAAGTCCAATATTATATTTTCTGATTGGTATGTTTCTGAATATCACAACTTGTTTCCTTTTATTCAAGCAAACAACACTTCTTCCTGGTTATGAGGAGACAATTCTGTTGCTTCTTTGCCTTCACTTTCTGAACCATTGTTGCAAAGCAGGCCAACCAAAGTTTATTATTTTTCATTTTTTTTTATCCTACTTCTACTGTTTATTTATGTCGCCGTTTCAATCACACTTTAGTTTTGTGTGGCAAAAAAGATGAAGAGAAAGTTAGGTAAGTAGTTAAAAGAAAAATAAAATAATTTTATTAGTAATAGGTTCATGAATAATTAATTATCTGTTACCCTAATAAATTAGATATATATACTGAACGTTTCAAATAAGTATAACTCTCACGGCAGATGAGAATAAATAAATGTAACCGTTATATTAATATTAAAATTAATAAATGAGAAAAAGTATTGTACAAATATTTTACATCAATCAAAGTCATAACTCAAAACAGTTAAGCATTTACAAAATAAATAAAGATATAAAATCCCCTTTTTCCAACAACTATTTAGAATACTCAACCTCTTACCCAAAAAATACAACCCAAATGAAACTTTGGGCTTGAGCTGTTTTTTGTATTTTTGTTGTAACTACCTACATCTTTGTGTGGGCTTTGCCATTCTCTCTTTTTTTTTTTTTCAGAAATACCCTCAGAAATATTTCTGTTATATATACAAGATATATATTAGCATGTGCACTCGCAATAGATAAAATAAACAGCACCCTTACGTAATAAAATATTGTCATTATATATAAGATAAATCCACAACTGTACGAAAAACTTTTTCGCTATACACAAATATATCAGAAATATATATATTTTTTTATTTTAAAAAGATTGAAACAGGTCCAACACATTTCTTTTGTTTTTGAACTAAAATACAAATAGACAAATACATTTTTCAGGAGAAAAAGAGAAGTTACATGAAAGGGAAACAAAAGTTATACTTTTTGGGTTGGCTTATTCCCTGATATATCTTGAGTTAATTCAATCTAATTATATTGAGTTCGATGTCATTTATAATTAGATTAAATCTGACTTGATCCAAATGAACATATTCTTAATGAGTGGTCTTAGATCCAATCCAACATCTCATACGTTTATTATTTGCACTCACCATAGCAATTGCATAACTTCATCTTAAACAAAATTCTTCAACAATGACGTGGTCGACATTTGAGTCCTCACAAATGCCCAAAACTCAATAGAAATCTTCATTAAACAAAAAAAAAAAAAAAAAAAATAAAAAAATTAAATAAAAAAAAAAAAAAAAAAAAACTTACTCTAGGAAGGGTCTACTTCTTCAAATACCCATGAATTTGTTATATTTGTAATGAAGAGAAAATTATCATTATGTTTTCTTTGACCGCACTCATCCTAATTTGTTCGAAGGTTTTGTGTTTTTTATATGACTTGTGAACAAGACTTTTCACTTTCTTTTACCTATATTTTTAGTTGTGAAATAACTATCAAAATAATATTTGATAACTACTTATAAGATAAAAACTACTAAGTAGGCCATATTATATTATATACATCTCCCATGTAATAACAATAATAACAATAACCGAAGAATAATTATGAGAATCAAATTAGCATATTTGTTAATTATTGAAAAAAAAAAGTTTAGAAGTACAAATTTTAATATAACTGATTTAAGGTATCAAATTCTGTTTAACCCATTAACAAATTGTCACATTTTTCTTCTAATAATAGAAAACGAAAAGAAAGGAGCAAAATTTCAATTTATTGTTTTATTTGTCTTAACTGAAGCAAAATTTCATTTTAAAGGTTGTAAGTTTAAATAAAGTCCTTTTTTTTTATCACTGAAATTTGTTTATTATTATTTCATTTTAAAAGTTTGTAAGTTCAAATAAAGTCCTTTTTTTTATCATTGAAATGTGTTTATTATTATTTTCTAAGAAGACAGTTCAGCCACCGGGTAAGAGTAACCGGCAGCAGCAATCATACTCCGCAAGATTTACACGCGCGTGAGAAGTACGCGGTCGCGAGCCGGTGACATTTTCTGATCCAAACTCTGTAAACGTAACCGGTAACCTGCTCTGTCATGATGTGGAACTTGGAGGGATCTTCCGTTTTGGTTCTCGAATCCCGATACCACAGTAGGTGTAGTACCATCACATCATGGCTATAATCTAACGGACCCGCTCACGCGCCAATGAATCCTTCTCTCACTTCTTCCTCCTCCTCTTCCTCTTCGTCCTGGTTCTTCGGAATCGTTCGACCCGGTCGTTCAAGCAGTTTGAAAATGTCCACAAACTCCTCCGCCGTCGCTGCCTCAACCGACACCGGCGGCCCCGTCGTCCGCAGAAATCAGTTCCGAGGAGTTCTTTTCAAGTACGGTCCCAAACCTATTCAGGTTCGTTACCTTCTTGTTTTTTTTTTTTTTTTTTTTTTTTGTTTTATTTTTTTTTTTTTTTTGTTTTTTTTTTTTTTTAATTCGTTATCTTCTTTTTTTTTTTTTTTTTTTTTTTATGCGTATAAATCTGATTTGCTTGTGGATGATTATGATTTCGAACTAATCTTCTGTTCGATATTAGTAATATCGCACCTACTCTTCTACATTGTATTCGACCTTCGAGATCTCTGATTTTTTCGAAAGAAAGTAAAACAGTAATTATTAGTGTGCTGTGTAAGCGTTAGTGTTTGCGTGTTTTTCTTTATTGTGTTTTTTCATTCGTGAATCTCGCTCGCACTTGAGTTGCCTTTTGTTCAGTTTCTGTCACTGTCTCTTTACTTTCCAATTCCTCTTTTGCTTTGTTTACGCTTTCTGGTTTTCATGGAGGAGGGCCTTATTATAGATTTTTTTTTTTCAGGTTGCATTTAAGACTGGCGATTTCAAGCGGCAAGTCATCTTTATTGGTGGATTGACCGATGGTTTTCTTGCTACTTCGTACGTATCGTACTGCTCGATTATTTCAAAGCTATGTGTCTTTCATCATCTGAACGAGAATGATTTTAGAACTTATGATAATTTGATTGGTAATTTCTTAAATTAAATATATAATGTAAAAAAAATGAATTTATATTACATAGATGAGAATAGGAACAACAATGATTTTTTCAAGCCAATGAATGCTGAGTATTAATAAAAGAAAATTGTGGGATCATTGAGAAAATTTTCAAGCATGTCGATTTAATTAGCAGTCGGGTACGTTTGGTGCATGAGTGGTGTCATTGAATTTTACAAGCTATTGAGTTGAACTGTTCAGAAATAGATCTCTTCTCTGTGTTGGTCTATATATTGATGTCTGTTTCCCTCCCCTCCTATGTATTCAAATTGTTTCATTTCTTTCATTCTCGAAGTAGAATACTATTTCGTCTTCTTATATCGGTGTTTTTAAAGCCAAACTTTTCTCCCCCTAGGTTCGATTGATAATACCTAATGTTTGTGTTCTGTGATTGCATTGGCTTTCTTTGCTTAAAGCCCTATCTAGGATTTCTGAGTATTTAATGACTAACATGATTGAGATAAGGGTGCTCGTGGACAGTAAGTTCCTGCAACCGTATAAAATGTGAGCTTATTCATAAGTTTGGATTTGAAACTTACGCAAATAAGCTTAAAAAGCTTATATTTTTCTCTACCTATTTTAATGAAGCTCTACGGAATAAAAAAATAAGCAATTTGTATCCAGTTGTTTCTTAAATTTATTTTGTGTGGCAATTTTTCTGTAATTATAAATTTGGTTTCTTTAAAATAACTATTGGAACACTTAAAATAAATATAGATAATTCTTTATACATTTCCAAACGTATTATTTTAATCCTATTCCATTGTGTGGCAACAACTTATTTTTGAATTGATGTATGATTTTAATTTTTTTTCATTTGAAGATATATTTCCTAGAAGTTGGTATTGTTATTAGTTTATCTATTAATAGAAATTTTATACTGGTCTCTACATTTTCTTAACCTCCACCCGTAGATGCAAACCTTAGAATAGTGTCTATCTGACATCCATTTTCTTCATCTTCTTGTAGATACTTGGAACCTTTGGCAATTGCTCTGGACCGTGAGAATTGGTCATTAGTTCAATTTCTTATGTCATCTTCTTACAGTGGATACGGCACCTCCAGTCTGCAACAAGTAATCAGTTAAATTTTAATTCCCAGTGATGCTGTGCTGTTACAGGTTGCTGTGAAGTATTTATAACACATTATATCAAACAGATTTTCGCCCATTAATTTTACATGATTAGCTCGAAATTGTGGAATTATTAAGACGATAATAAGCTACCATATGATTCCACTAACACCAAAGACAAAACATTGTTTTGATTTAGTCGGTAAATGCCTTTTACCTTTGATATAGTGAGCTTAGTTTTTGCAAAAGCATCTCCTTACCATGAGCAATATGAATCAAATATTGGTCTTGGTGCTTACTGCTGACCTTAGGTTTCTTGTGGAAGACAACTCTGTTGTTTGTTTAATAATCCAAAAGAATAAAGGACAGCAGCATTGACTTCTTCATCAGATGTTTAGAAGTAATTATTTTTGCTGTTAAATTAGTGTGACTTCTAGCATTACTTGACCCAGCAATATCCTCAGAATTTAGTTATTTTGTTAAATATGGCAAGCTAAGGATCCTAATTTCTAAGAGTCCAGGAGCATTAACTTTGTTACTGCAGCCTCAAGTAACATGTATTTAAAATATATGTGGTATCTCAATATTTTGCCGTTCTCAAGGTATAATGTGTTTTTAAAAGTACATTATATATTCATTCTTATGTTTTACTGAAAGGTGCAATGTTAATATTTCTATCTGATCAACAAAGATGGTTACCTTGATTCTTATGCTTGTTGATGTCATTTTGTAGGACGCCAAGGAGCTGGATCAGCTGATTAATTTTTTAATTAACAAAGAGGAATCCGAAGGCGTGGCATTGCTGGGGCATAGTACCGGCTGTCAGGTTATATGCTATTTCATATCCTAGCTATACTTCTACTTCCCTTGCTACAGTTATTCATTGTGAAATTTAAATTTGTTCTTGTTCTTTTTGGACATTTTATTTAGGATATTGTGCATTACATGCGCACAAATTATGCTTGCTCCCGAGCAGTTCGTGCTGCCATCTTTCAGGTACACATTGATAGATGGATCAATGTACTTCCTTCTTCCATTTGTTTTTCATCTACATGTTTTTTTTTTTAAATGGTAGCCTAATTTAATTTGTTGCGATTATGCCACTCAAATGACGGCATTTCACTCTGACGGGTCTTATTCTTCTAATAGTCATGTTTTCGGATGAGACTAGTGGCCCGATTCACCTAATTTAGGTTGCTATCTTAACACACATAAGGTCATAACGATATATTAAAACGGGTTTGAGTCATTAGATGGTATTTTGGAGCCTACAATCTGACTGGATGTGATTGTCTTCACTTTGAAGTAACTTTCCTTGTTTTTTCTGAAATCTTTAGAATATTTATATAAAGATGAATAACATGTTTTTGAAAAAGAATTATGTTTGTTATATGTTTCATACAAAATTATGTTTGCATCAAGTTGCAATTATTGTGAAGTATACACATCTTTGATGTTTTAGAACCTGAAAACATTGAAAGGAAACTGCATCAATATGTTTAAGTATATAGGTAGTTATATGAATGTGAACAAAAATGGTTGCTTTGGTATACTACAATCTATGTTAAATTATTATTGAGAAACAGATAAACCGTGACAACAACTTTTGTTTATTCCCTTCTCTAAACACTGGTGCATTACGATTTCCATTCACTATTCTTGATAAACTGATAACTTCATTTCCTCACCTCAATTTGCATTGTATATATTACTATGTAACACGTGAATGATGCTACTAACCTTGTTGTTTATTATGGTTACCTGATCAGCACAGCTTAGGAATTAGAATGTTAATATTGGAACTAGTTCTAGAAATATGAGATATTTTATAGCATATATCGGGATATTGATGTCAGCTTTCTCATTCGTATCACTAATAATCATAATGTTAATAACTAGCTCCAGAGAATGTTATTGTTAACTCGTTAACATGCCTGAACCTAATTGTGGTTTCGCTTGAACTGGTGTACGTTCTATTTTATTTCCAATGCTCGTTTAGAATATAACCTGCATAAGGTGGGGGTTAACAACATAACAAATGGTTAGTAGTTATCATGACTCTTTGTATTATAGTTCCTCCTACATGCTTTGAGAAGTCCACCAAGGCAAATTCAGCTACAGAATAGGATATGCCATTATGTTTAATATAAGTATAATATGTAATTTTTAAATATATTGGTATTTGATACTATTAGGTGTAAGATATATTTTAATTACACAATAACGAGTTAGAGCAATTATTTTGCTTTAATTTACTATTTTAATTAAATGATTCAATTGTTATGATGATAGCCTTGTAGAATTTCTAATATTTGTCGAATAATGTTCTATTAATATACATATATCTATGCATTGAATTGTCAGTTTTAAAACTAAAAGAAGAAAGTGGATGTTTTATTTGATCAAAATCAATATATAATATCATCTCATCCCATCTGTTTTTTGGATGAATGTTTAATTTTCTATATCTATTTAATTGTTCAGGCTCCTGTCAGTGATAGGGAATATAATGCTACGCTCCCTCACACAGCTTCAATGATTGACTTGGCTGCTAAGATGATAAGTGAAGGCCGAGGTTTAGAGTTAATGCCAATGGAAGCAGATCCTAGTGCCCCAATAACCGCCTATAGGTGAGTGTGGAATTATTATCAGACCATCACAAACACTGAGACAAGCTTGATGTCAGTCAATAGGTTAAGATGTAGAATTAAGATTGATTTTTAAGATACGTTATTTGGAAATGGGATGTTCAATTGTAAAATAATCCTTGCTCATCAATTATCAAACCAAAGTGGTTTGTATAGGGTAATTCCTAGATTGGCATGTTCTACCACGTGATCTTCTTTAGCATTTTTATCATTATTTTAGGTGTGCTAAGAAACGGTCATCACACTCTTGCACATGTCAATAAAATATTTAAATTCCTATGGTAGAGCTGCTTACCAATGAATTATTTGTTAGTATTCTTGAATTTTTGAAATGCCTATTATTTGGCCATCTTCATCAGGAATTTCCACTAAATGCTCCAGCTTTTCCAATTGTGATTTTGTCTACCCCAATCTTAATTTGGCAGATGACTAGAGTTTTTGGGATCCAGAAGAACCTATAAATGAATTCTGGATTTCTGATAGTCACATAGAAGAAGGAGAAAACAGAGAAAGCAAGGGAAATAATACTTTTTTAGTGTATATTCACTATTGAATTGAATTACTAAGAATAAAAGAAAGAAATCTCCTTTCATGACTTACCTTTTCTACATACAGCTGATGCTAAATTCCCAAATGATAACTAGTCAGAGTGCCCCCTTTTGCCACCCTCTATATCTTTTGCAAAGTGCCAAGTTTTGCTCATGACAAGATTCCTCTACTGTTGTTTTGATGACAAGCTTCCAAATAAGCTAGTTTTATACTGTATATTTGTAAAAGGCCGAGTTACTTTTGGCTGTATCAGTGTCGTTTGCAAAAAGGCGCAAAAAGGCCAAGTTTGGTTCATGCTGAAATTCCTCTACTACTGTTTTGATTTAGTGATGTACTAGATATCTGTAAATGGTTTTAAGTTGTTTGATATTGATTTTGAACTAGGCTATATCAGATGTCAAATACACAACTTTGACTTATCAAGTAATATCTTTTTTGAAAGCTTATTTACTTTATTCCTTCCTCCTTTTCCATCCTTAAGTACCTTTCTGTCCATAATGTAGCAATACCACATACACAACATGTTGGCACGCTGGAAAAGTTTAACTTTTTGCCAAAGTTGATAATAATTATATGGCAAAAAGGTGTTTGTTGTCTCATAATCCCATGCTTTTTGTTCCTGTTCTAAAAAGAAGTTAATTTTGTAGGTATCACTCCCTATGTTCATATAATGGCGATGATGACATGTTCAGTTCTGACCTGAGTGAAGACCAGTTGAGGATGAGGCTGGGGCATATGTCTAACACACATTGTCAGGTGACCATATATCTGTTTAACATAACTTTTTATTCTCTTTTTCTAAAATCCTTCTGGGCTGATTATGAGAATTGATAGAGAGAAATATTGAGAGGAAATGGATATAAATTTTTGTTGATTGAATCTCATTTGCACTGAATACAGATTCCAATTTATAGGCTTCAGAGGCTGTTTGAAACTAAATCCCTAACTGACTCCGTTTACTCAAGAAATTTATGATAGAGTACAGTTGTTGTAACTTGCACCAAGCTGACCAGTCATTTGCTATGCTGCGGGTTATGCTCAATACGTTAAGAGCAGAAGTTTACTTGCTTCTTTTTTCATCCAAACTAAGTTTATTCAACTAATTTATGATAGAATACAGTTGTGGTAACTGATACCTTGCTGATCAATTGCTATACAGTTTTATGCTTCATTTGTTGGTCATAATAGCAGAAGTTTTCTTGCTTCTTTTTCATTTCTGTAGAAGGTTTATGACATTTTTCGTTTGAAATGTAATTTGACATCTTAAGAAGGCATATATATATATATATATATATAGTAAAAAAAGCTAAAATGCTACCTCTGGCTCAGTGATTGAGAAGCTGTGTAGAGATTATATCTAAGTTTATATCATGCTAGAGTGCTAGTCCTCCCAATTACCGGTGATTGAGAAGCTGTGTAGAGGTTATATCTAAGTTTATATCATGCTAGAGTGCTAGTGCTCCCAATTACCGAAAAAAGAAGGCTTAAAATTTTTCGTTTTCAAATTATCAACTGTAGCTCAATATTAACCTTAGCCTGAATGATGTCAAGCAACAGTGTAGATGATATTACTTTCATATATCTGCTACTATTTTCTACCATACATTATAAGTGCTACTGGTAAATGTGATAAATATTATTCTATTAGAGACGAAGACATAAAACCTGAGATCTGCCAATAATTCTTGTAAGGAAAAAATTTTTGGAGGAAGTTTGTCATTATGGTATGCCTTGGTTTGGCAGGTTATATTTTCAATGAGTGACGAATATGTGCCAGATTACGTTGATAAGAAAGCTCTTGTTCAGCGGTAAAACCTCTAATCCTATCTGGTTCCAGTTTTTGTTATTCAATAAGTGCAATTTGAGAGGATTGAGATATATGGTTGCCGATCTCATGGTCACGGGGTGCATTTTGAATCCATGCAGGTTATGCGGAGCGATGGGAGGAGCAGAAAAAGTAGAGATCGAATATGGAAATCACTCCCTCTCTAACAGAGTTGAAGAGGCTGTTGATGCTATTATTGACTTCTTAAAAAGAGAGGGACCCAAGGGCTGGGATGATCCATGGAGTTAGTTGGATGTCTCTATCGATTTTCAATGCCTTTTTTCTTATTGTTATGATAGTTTTGATTCCCTTCTCAATCTTTCTTCTTTTTCTCCCATATATATTTTTTTGGGGTGGAGGGTTTGAATTTGTTGGGGTAGCCATTTGCAGCCTTAGTTTTTGTTGATATAACAGATGTTAATATTTATCATCTCAGAAGAGAAGTGGTATATCTGTTTTTTCAATATATTATTTTTTACCCAGGGAACATTTTTCTACAGTTTTAGGCAATTCTGATGTTTCCACCTGCCAGGATTTGCTCTGAGGTGTGTAGACATGTAGTGGAATAGAAGCCCGTGTTATTTAGTTGCTAATGTCGGTGCAAAAATAATTTCCGAACAACAAGACCGACATGAGAATGAATCATCTTTTTCTGTGAAAATATATAATTAAGTTCACATTGTTAATTCCTTACACTCATCAGATTCTGTCAATGTTAATAGTGGTAATATGCTAAGTTACCTTCGACCCTTTGCTTCCATTGGAGATTGCAGTAACGTGAAAGTCTACTCTAAAGTAAGATTAGTTACCTTGAGTATCCACAAATGGAAATGATTTGTAGTGGTTGGTGATGGTTGGGTGGAGTTGGTAACAACTGAGCAGCTGGTTAAAGTGTTCTTTCATGACGGCTATTATTTTCGGTCAACATTAAATCTTTTTAGAAGAGCTGCATGCATTGTCTAATATCCCATTTTATCACCTCATTTGGTTCCCATAAATATGCGTTGGTGCATACCTGGTAGCTCCATGACCACAACTTGCAACCGTGAGATAATATTCTCTATTCTTCAAGCTTTGTTTGTGTATCAATCTCAATGCCTGTGTCCCGATATATCTTACTGTAGCAATCATTCACAGCACTATTGCCACATGACTTAGCTCAGCCTATCTGATTCCATGAATGAAACCTGCGTTCAAACTCTGGAAAGCCGATAAATTGACCGCGTCTGTGAGTAGTGTTGACTCGTGAGGCGGCGGGTTCTTTTTTGTGTCCTTGTGTCCATCACCCAGTAAATTTCTTCAGGTATACTGACAACAAAAAATTTCAAGTTAAAATGAGAAAACTGGCCAGTTATGTATATACATAAAATCTTCTTGTTTGTGAAATAAACATATCTTTGAAATTCTTCAGAATAAAATGTTTAACTTTTCTGTCCAAACAAATAAATGAAATAAAACGTTGGGTGATTAGGTGCCACTTATTTGCACCAAAGGTCAAGAGAAGTGTAGAACCAGCTGTTCACAAATGCAAAGTGATGCAAATAAGGAGGAATTTCCCCGGGAAACATACCGAAAACCTTATGTTTTGTCCCCTCATCATAAGACATTATCTTTACAAATACAGACAAGTTAATTAATTTTTATAATTTTTCTAAAGTAACTTAATCAAATTTTAAGTTCATAAAATTTTTCTATTTATTGAGTTTCTTTACCGTTTAAATTTTTTATCAATTATGTGATGCTATTTTATTCCATTATTTTCAAATATTAAGAAATGTAAGATTTTATTAATAATATTAAAATAATAAAAATCATTTGTTATTTCACATTAATCATATTATTAATTACCTTATTACTTTATTAAATATAAAAGTTCATACTTATTAATAAGTGGTTATAAGAAAGTAAATTTGTCACCTCATTAGCAGAAAAAAAATTGTCAAAAATTTTGATCTATAAATGTACAATTTTTTAATATCTAATTTTTAATAAAAACTTTAATTAATAATATCCCATAAAAATTATAAAAAACTCAAAATTTAATTAAGTCTTTCAATAAATATTTAATCATTGTGAACTAGGGGTGGGCAAAAAATCTAATTTTATTGATCCAATCCACTTTTGCTCCAATCCAATCTATTTATAATCTATTTTATTAAAAATTCAATCCATTTAAAATCCATTTAATGGATCTAGATTTCAATCTAATATACATTTTATATATTTTATGGATTGGATATCCATTTTATAAATCAAGATTTTTAAATATGGATAATCCAAAAAATCCAATCCAAATTTTCAATTTAAATTTTTAGTTGGGTAGACTAAAGGTTGAGATGTAGTATGCTAAATTCAGACATGGACAGGCCTTGCTCGATGACCTATACGGATCGGGCAGGCCCGACGACCATAAGAGGTGGGGTAGGCCTAAAGATATGAACGGGCTAGGCGGGCCCGACAAATCGAACGAGTCAATCAAGCCCAACGATCCGAAAAATTCAAGTGAGCCCGATGATCCGAACGGGGCAGGCGGGCCCAATGACCTGATGAGCCAGGTGTGCCCGAAGACCCGAATGGGCCAAGCGGGCCTGATGACCCGAATGGGTCAAGCGGGCTCGAAGAACCGAACAGATCAGGCAGGCCCTAAGACCCGAACAGGTCAGGCGGGCCTGATGACCCGAACGAGTCAGGCGGACTCGAAGAATCGAACGGGTAAGGCGGGCCTGAAGACCCGACAGGGTCACGCGGACCCAAAGACCCGAACGGACCAGACAGGACCAATGACGAAAACAGATCAGACAGCCCAAAGACCCGAACGAGTCAGGCAAGCCCAAAGACCTAGACGAGCCCAATGACCTGAACGGGCCCGAAGACCCGGATGGGGCGGATGACCCGGACGGGCTCGGCGACCCGGACGGGTCTGACCAGCCTGTTCGCGTTGTCGAGCCTGTTCGTGTTGTCGAGCCCGTCCGGGTTGTCCGGCCCGTCCAGGTCGTCAAGCCCGTTCGGGTTGTCGGGCCCGTTTGGGTTGTCCTGGTCATCGGGGCCGTTCGGGTCGTTGGGCCCGTCCAGGTTGTCAAGCCCATCCAGGCCTTAATGATACAAATTTTAAAAAATTCAATTTAAATTTGTTTTATAAAAAATGGATTCTGGATTTTGAACTCTATCCAAATATTTGGATTGGATTTAAATCTTGATCCAAATATTTGGATATGAATTTTAAAAAAATCCAAACTACTTTTGCTAAAAAAATGGATTTGGGTCAAAAATGTAATCCAATTATTTAGATCTAAAATGGATGTAGATTGGATAATTAAAAATCCTATCCATGCCCACCCCTATTGTGAACAGATTTCAAAAATATTTAATAAAAATAATAAGAAAATATATCATAAAAAATAAAATACCTTATATAAAAGATCATGATGTATAAGTTCTGGAAAAATGTCTTGTAATAGAAACACGAAATAATAGTATATGTATGTATAACTGAACTTGAAAATCAACATAAATTTCACCATATGTGCGGATGCTAATGCCAAATGTGAGAAAAACTTGTTCCAAAATTAATACATGTTTTTGTAGTTCTATGATACTTAATGATGTTAGGTGTGTGGAGGTGAGGGAGTGAAGTTTGTCCTGTAGTAACAGAGCACGTTCGTTCATTCATTCATTTACAGGAATCCGAATATTACAATGTCACATGTATCACACTCACCCAGCACTGCTCTGAATCGTCAAATCTAATATCAACTTTTTTTGCTGTCCTCACCACCACACGCTTAAAGATTAAAATGATGTTTGATTTAAAGATATAATAAAGGCTTAAAGATATATAAAATTTGTTTCTCATTCATATTTTTATAAATCTATATTTACTTTTAAACCATTTAAAATATTATTTAAATACTTTTTTTACAAAAATAAATATCATATTAAAGACTATTAAAGTGACTTTTTTTATACTGATATTACAAAAATAAATATCATATATAATTCAAATTGCAATGAAAGGGAAGACAGAGTAAACTATTCAAACAAGATGAAAAATTGTACATTAAAATATATATTCTTTAAAACAAAAACAAAATTAAAGAATGAAAAGATATATATA
>Ga0214543_1007402_pt1 | contig 18876 bp, 14 predicted proteins | sample CNSS2metaG_FD_160094 | JGI IMG/M metagenome (GOLD analysis project Ga0214543, IMG submission 160094) | Root nodule microbial communities from cowpea collected in UCLA plant growth center, Los Angeles, California, USA - CNSS2 | ecosystem: Host-associated > Plants > Roots > Nodule | place: USA...
TGTGTGTTTAAAATCTCTATGATATGATGCTTTCTGTGTTTAAGTTGTCAGGTGAGCATGAAAAGGATTCCCATGTCTAAAGCAATGAGCTCTTCATCAGTGATTTTGCACACTTCTTTGGTTACTCCGTAATAACCAAGAGAACATAGTCTCGAGAGCGCAACGAACCATGCATACTTGGTTTTGTATTCACTTTCTGTGTAATCTTGTAGACTGGTTGGGGAAGGTGCGATATGGGTGGTTAATCTTATGATTCCTACCCAGCTTGACGTTGGGAAGGCATAACTCTAGCATTGAAAGTCCAGTTTAATTGTTCTGCCAGATATTGTAGAAGCATAGTTTTGGAGATGCAGTGCATCTTTCTCTCATCTTTTTGTAAATGGGTTAGAGCACCCCTCAAGTGCTCTATTATTAATTTAATTTAATTCTTTGTCGATAAAAAAAAATTACGGAAAAGTTTGTGTTAAGATATTATGTATTAGAACAAAAGCTAATTTTAATCTAGAGAATTTTTATTACTATTATTTTATTCTTTCTTATATTACGAAAAAGTTTGTAAGTGTTGAATTATTATTTAAAAGAACAAAAGTTGTTATGGTATCATAGCATGCAGGCAGAAGCACATGATCGTGACAATTGGAAATTAAAGAGAAGCAAATAAAAGAGCAAGAGAAATAACACACAAGGATTTACGTGGAAAATCTCTTTTGAATGTAAGAGGAAAAATCACGGGACGATAATAAACAAAGTTCCACTACGAAAAAGAGTACAAAGCTCTTGAATGGGAACAAAAATCCTCACCAAAAATACACTCAGGTGTATATTACAAAGTGTGTCTCTGTAAATGTTTTTCTATATTTTTTCAAGTCATGGAGATGTTATTTATAGGCTTCAAAACTGAACCAATTAATAGGCCATATGAAGAGTCTTCATAAACTGCACTAGTAAATAGACCATATGAAGAGTCTTCAAAACTGAAGCAGTAAACAATTAATAATTAATGCTTAAGTAACGTGTGGTATTAGAAATTGAATGAGAAACACATATTCTAACAAAAGTTAATTTTTGATACTCAAATCATGGAAAGAAAAACTTTAATAGATTACTTCAGTAGGCACAAAAATAGCATTTTCTTTTGATTTTGTCGGTTGATAAATTGTTCTCCGGAATATCTATGAATTGTAAAATCCAAAATTATAATTACAGTAGTAGTATATAATTGGATACCAGTTCCTTTTCCAACTTTTATTATGCGGATACCAATTCAATTTCTAACTTTCATACAAAATAAATATTAAATTTAACATTAACCAGTTATAAGTAATAAATTATCATAATAATAAATTATGTCAATTAAATTAAAAGCATATTATAAGTAAGTCTTATTTGACTAATAATACTGTAACATCACTATATTTAGGTACAATAAAATTGTAGTTATAATATAAATGATAATTTATAATCTTGAATAATGAATGGTGAAGATTTGACATTCATCATACAATATGGTTGGTGTAGAAGCTGAAGAAGTGATGGTATTCTCCAAATTATTTGTCACCTTTCAATCGGTAATAACAATCACACACAACACCTAAATACAACTAAAGACAAAAACAATGGCCACTGAAGATTCATGTAAAGTTACTTTCTACAGAAATTTACAAAGACGAAAGCCAAGATTGCTGACTTGCACATGGTGGACAGTGGAATCCCATGTCTTCCACTGCCAAACAATCCTTTCAGGTACGGAAAGTAACACACAACCACATATGTGCTAGATATGAACTCCCCTATTCCACAACCATTTTCACTATGAGTTGGTTGCAACCTCAAAAACCTTATCAGCATGGCTCCCAATTGCACCAACAAAATGGTGGTGCCTACCACAAAAACTGGAGACTCATCGAATGTGAACCTTCCAGCATCTCCATCGTTTCCATCAGCATCAGAACTTGAGAGTTCCTTCTCTGTTATTTCAAACACATTATCTGATATCCCTGCTAGCTTAACCATGGCACTCAAAAACCCAATAAACCATGCAGTTGTGGTTGTTATTATGCTCATTCTCTGATTATTCCACCAATATCTGATGGACAACCCAATTTTAAGGTACTCTAAAAGAGTGTGTACGCTGTAAATCACCAAAAGAGCAATTGGAATCCACAGACCAGGTCCCTGGAATAAAACAATGAGTAAGTAACTCTGAATCATCTATATAGTGAATGCTATAACCCTGCTGATGAAATTTTATGTATGAACTAACCTTTGGAAAGATACTGGTATCGGTGATTATACAATATGGTGGTAGGAGTGCATAACAAACTTCAAATACACTACGCAAACCCCAATTGGTGAGCCAAGAATAAGATAAACCTGCCCTGAATTGGGTCTTACCAAAGATCATTCCCATAATAGGAGAATGCTTTCCAAAGAAGCATTCAGTGAGACCTGTGGTCCATCTCTTTTGTTGCACCATTGTAGAGAGTAATCCTCTTGGAGCACACCCTGTGAAGGCAATTGGATCTGGGGTACAACACTCTGATCTCCAACCTCTTCTATGAATGCTCAACCCTGTTGGTACATCTTCTACGATTGATCCATAAAGCCATCCAATCTAAAAGTTCCCCAGAAAGCTTGTTAACAAAAATTTAAATTTTTCAAAGATAAAAAAGTTTGGAAAGTAATTTTGCTTAGTCTTTGTACCTTTTCACCCCACCAAGTACCACATTCATACTCACATCCAGCAACTTTAATTGCTGCCTCAATACAATCTGAAGGACTGCTATCATTATGAAAGTTTGTTTTCCAATCCAAAGCATGATCTGCTGATTTTATAAACTCCTTTGAACTTCCAAATTGCTGTGTTAGTAATTTCTTTTCACCCAATTTTCCTGCTAAAGAATAAAAAAAAGTCATATATATGAGAATCAACTATTAATAAGCACAATGTAAATTAACTTTTTTTACATAGGGGTACGTCTGAAAATTTGGATCATGAAAATATACTATGAATGAGACAATTTCGTGTATTTACGAGAAGGAAAGACCTTTTCTGCCAATTTCGATTTCTTCGGGGTAAAGACCGTAAATAACATTTCTTCTGTGGAATGCGTTAGTTCCTGAATAGTGGGGTCCTTGAAGTCCCGTCATGCCCCGCATCATGTACTACATTAGAAATTAAACAAGAAAATGTTGGTTCACGAAGATCGCTTTTTGATAAAATTTACTTGAGAAGAGAAAGCTTAGAGCTTCATTTAAATCTGAGAAAAACACCTCAAATACAGCCACCCACTGATTTCCAAAAGGGTCGTTTTTTATTCCATCGTAGAATTGTTGGAAACATTGAATGAAAGCAACCTCTTTCCCCTTTTGTGAATCCATAAAAATGCTTAGTGCATGTAGAACAATCTTGGGATTGTTCACAAACATGTCACAGTCTACGTTCAACATAAAAGGGGCATTGGTCATCAATCCGGACACTCTTGTCTGCACATAATAAGAATGACGAGACCACGTGAGTCATTAATTCAAAATAAATTGAGTTGGGTCATTACTTTTAACTTCTTCCAGGACAAAATCTTAGTTAAAAACATTACCAACACATTCATGGCTCCAGCTTTGTAATTATGTGTTTGATGTGGCTTCTTCTCTCTAGATACGTATATTAAGTGAGGCAGTCCATCAGAAACACCATCCTTATTCTCCAATATAACCTGTGCATACACATTTTAAATAAGTCTTTTTAGTGGTTTTCTTGTTCCTTTTATCATCAGTATAACTGTGGCAAAAAGATAAGCATGTTCATATAAAAGTACATATGTAAATAATTTGATTGTTTGTAGTTTTGGAAACAAAAGACATGAAAGAGAGATATTTGATAAAGAAAAGATGAAGAGCGCGTCACTGTATTTAACGGTTTGTGAAAATCCAATACAACTATACCCCACATACATGTATAATACAGAAAGTTACAAACATTATTTTCAAAATTGAAAAGTTTTCTTTATATGAATGATATACCCCACATACATGTATAATACTACAGAAACGTACAAATTTTACATTCAAAATTGAAAACTCTTTATATGAGTGATTTTCAGAAAACGACTGTATAGATTAAAAATACTATTTTTATTATAAATAATTTATATCGTTTTTTTTTTTCGGTAAAGTCTAACAAGTATGTTTAGTTATTTGGATTTGTAGAATTGTAATTATATGTTTATATTTTATCACGAGAATTTTACATCATATGTATCCTATCTCTATCTCGTTAGATGCATAAATATATGTTTAGTTATATGTTACCTTAATTATGGATGGATGGTTTCTTCGTTCTGTATTAGAGAAAACTGCGAATTCTCCATCAAGTTCCAGTGGAATTTGTTTCCTTGTCACATCTTGAATTTTTCGGCTAAGATTGTCATACATATCCTGCAGTTACAGTACTTTGCGGCTCATGTTCTAGAGACTTGAACAGTAGAACTTATCTAGGATATGGATCTGATGTGACATCATTCATTCATCGAAGAGGAATAACAATACTGTATAGTTACCTTCATTCGTGACCATTCTTGCTTGAATTCTGGCGAGTGTTCACTGTTGGTGGTGGCAACACTGGAGAAGTAGCTGAAGGGTGTTCTCAGTTGGATATTGTTCTTCTTACAGAAAGGTACCCAAAACTTAGCGAATTTGGAAGCTTCCACAAGACCATAGTAGGTAAGAGGGGAACAACCATCATCAGAAACATAGCAAGCCAGTTTGTTGGTGGGATAATCAAGTGCTAGAAGAGATAACACAGTGTTGGCTGTGATGATGGGTGGTTCAAGAACAGGATCTGCTGTTGTCACAAACAAATCTATTCGTGGAAGTTCAGGTACCCTGTGGATGAAGTGTAAGAAATGAAAAGATGCATGCATACTTAAATAATAAGCATTAAACAAGAAGAAGCATCTAATATTATAGTTTTGCTATGACTTAGTTATTATGATGAAGACATGAAGTTGATACCTTTGCAAGAGACGATCTGGGTGGGTTATGGTGAGTGCAGGGGTCCACTTGGTGCTGAGAATGATAATCCAAGTGAAGGTGAACCAGGATTCGCATATGAAAGCAAGGATCCATGGGATAGTGAAGTTGTTGTGTGAGAAAAGACGATAACTAAGAAGCAAGAGAAGGAGGAGTAAAATGAAGGTGTCCATAACTCTTTGATATCTGCGTTTGAACCAAACTTTTTCATAGAGAGGACCATCATCTTCTTGGTTCGTCATTCAGCAAATAGCAAGAAAACTAGAGCAACCTCTGCACTTTCTATAATTTTCTGCCATTCACAGATAAGGCTACTCTTCTTAAACACGCGGTGTTTGAGGAACTGAGCCATGTTAGACTTGTCAACGCTCAAAAAAAATTTTAAAAGGAAATTCATCCCTTGTATGTTTTACTATCTTTTATGCGATAATTTTAATTTAAATTCTAAGAATTTATAAAAGTTTTAAAAATTGTAATTTCTGTATTAAATTTATACTTTTCTTTTATATTATTTTATGTGGTTGGAACATCATCGACTCGGAAAGATTCAATATTGTATTTTTCTAATAATTGTAGTGTAATTTCATTAAAGTTAAAATTACAGTTAATGATAGTTAGGTTTTTGGCACTATCATATTTAATGTGTAGTTTTATTTTCAGCTGACATTAATACAAAAAAATTGTCAACATCAATAATATATTTCTTTTCTATTGATTTTTTTCTATTAATATTAATTGTCTTTTAAGAAATAAGATCCTTTAAAACTAAAATACTTTAAATTCAATTTATGAACTATTCTTTAATATTTTAAATTTTAAATTTTAATTTTAAAATAAAGAAGTAAGTCGGCCTTTACAAAAAAATAATATAAAAGATACGAACAATATTTATTAAAAGATAATAGAGGTGGGTGATTATCTTAAAGTATAAAAGTTATGAGTTGTGTTAAAAGTACAAGAGAAAAAACTTTGTAAATCTTTATATATAAAGAAGATTAGTGTTACTTAACAATGTTTTACGGGGATAATTGATTGACGGGAAGTTTTATCCTTCCAGAAAAAAAGTGAAAATAATCATTGATTTATAAATTGTTGTATTCAATTGAGTTCTTATTCTTATTTTAAAACTCTTTTACTTTTCCTGTTTTCTTTTTCATTTTTTTTTCTTTCTTCATTTTCCTCTACTTTCTTTCAATTTCTATCATCTTTCTTCACAATCTTGTGTTTTTTCTCCACCTTTCAAATATAAGGTTAATCGCTCTAAATCCTAAACTTGAAAAGACTCGATCAAATTGAATTTAGCAATATTATTTTAATATTCATAATTGTAGAGTGGAGAGAGATAATGAAAAGTGAAGGGAAGTGAAAAGGAAAGAAGAAAAATAAAAAATAAAAAATATCTAAATTTTGGCACTTAATATTTAAATAAATCAAGCCAAAATAATAATCGAACCAAAAGAAAGACAACACAAAACGAATTAAAAGTCAAATTAGTAATTGGACCAAAAGAAAAACAGCACCTAAAAAGAAGGGAGCTTTGGTGATAGAGAAATGGGGTAACAAAATTCCAATCAGGAAAACAACTTTAACCAATCGAAAGCGAACTTTCATGTTCCAAATACGTCTTCTTGTATAATGTTTAAGATTCCGGAATGAGAAAATATTCCACAACACCACCTTTTCTACCTACACTCCTTTTATATGTGTTTTTCATAATTAAATATTATATTAAAATCATAATAGCAATAAAAAGACTTATTATTTTCTAAAAAATTGAAGATTTATTCAATATAAATTTTTAATTGTTTCCATTTTTTTTAAAAGGAGTTTTTGTATCAACTTCTTTAAAAATATTTAATATAGTCTTTTTAATTAAATTAGTGTGATATCATTTAAAAAATAAGCACGTATCATTAATTTGAATTTCACCCTAAATAAAATTTTAGAAACAACTAAATTATGACACGTGATCCCATTTTAAACCGTGTCAAAATCAGCTTTAAAAAAACAGTATATCAACTCTTTTTAAATAAAACATAAACTGAATTAATTAAAAACAAAAACAGTTAAAAAACTATTCCAATTATTTTTAAATAAAATAAGTACTGAATAATTAAGAACAAAATCAATTAAAAAATGATATTGAATAAACATTTAAAATATCTATTAAGTATCTAATAAAAAATATAAATAAAATAATAATTTATATTGGAGCTGTAAAAAGCATCATGACCCTGATTGGGACATTTTTGTAATATTTTGCAAGTTGATGCATTTGTCAGTTCATTATTCATTATTCGAATTTTTTCCATCTAGCACACTTTCCCAAAATAATTACCCAGATAACTGTTCCTAATATATATCAATTTAGCATAATTTTGAAAACTAGGTCAAAATTTGGTCTTTTAGAAATCAAATTTTGACATGCGTTGTGTATATTTCAATCAGAAAAGAAAATTGATCAAAACTTAATTTCTAAAAGATCGAATTCTGAGTTGATAATTTTTTTTTCGTTCTTTCTAATGGGGAAGAAAAAAAGTTGATTAAAAGATCCTTGATTAAATATAGATATATGGGATACAAAATTTAAATATCTATTTTTAATTCTATCTATTTTTTTTAATTATATCAATTAGAGTAACTGTAATGATTTTCATTCGGTAAAAATATTTCCTATTCACTTATACTTTATAAATTTCAATTCTACTGTAATTCATATATATAATGAAAAAATAAAATAAAACACAAACAAACAAATTAATACAAACTATATTTCTTTACATATATTACTTTAAAATATTAAATTATAAATTTTTCAAAGATTAATTTTTAATCACATATCCTATTGTATAATTAATCAAACTAAAATTCATTATTTTAAAAAAATTAATTATTTAAGTAAAAGTCATAAAATTTTAAGAAAAAAAAAACAATTAATTTGACAATCTAATTTTACAACCAAATTTTTATTTTCTTCAACAACACATTTTGAATCAATTATATATTCCTTTATTCTAAAAATAATCTACACATTCCATGCAATTTTAAAAAAATATTTCATAAAATTTACATCAATTAATAAATTTTAAATTTCTTTTTCCACCCCAATCAATTAAAACAAACAAATTAACAAACCAACTGTAAATAAAATAGTAATCAAATAAATTTATCTCACAATATAATTTTATATTTCTCTATATTATTAACTTAACTTATTGTATTTTTAATATATTAGTTTTTTTAAAAATAATTTTGATTCCTTATTTGTATAAAACGAAAAAAAAAAAAATTCAACTCAGATGGGAAAAAAAATCTTCATTATTCTATTCTCCGAAATACTCTGAAAAACTTTCTAACATCAGAAGATGAGTTTTCCTTTTGAGTCATGTATAGCGTAAGCATAGCACTCAAAACTTTACCAATACAACTATTCCACCTAAAGTTCACAAATTTCTCAAAGCCAATTAGCAATATTTAATTTTTGGCAAAATGTTGCATTTTCTTGATAAACATAATTTTTTCTGCTGGTTAACTTTTTAACTTACCAAATGTCATTCATGTATATTTTGCATAGTAATAACTGATTGTAGTTTTTTTTTTTCATTTTTTCTATTGCATAAATAAATAATTTCAAAAATATAAATGAACTTATTATTACTAGTAAAAATTAGTTAACTTTAAACTTTCGAAAGAAGAGAGTTAGTTTGATTTGGTATAGAAAGTTTGAACAGAAAGTACATACGTGTAAGAGACCCCTAAATTGTGAAGAAAAAAAGATGAAAGTGCAGAATAATCATTAAGTATATGTTAAATAATTTATTATGATGACTTTTTAACATAGTTGAAAGCATCTTCGTAATTGATTGTGGACCTGTTTTTTACTGAAATAATTTATTATGATGACTTTTTAACGTAGTTTCGTAATTGATTATATATGGAGCTGTTTTTTACTAATGATTTATGACGGTGACTTTTTAACGTAGTTGAAAACATCTTCGTAGTTGATTGTGACCTGTTTTTTACTTGAATAATTATAATGGTGAGTAATTAAAAATAAAAATAAAAAATATTAATAATAAAATAATATCGGTAGAGACAACCGCATTCAAACGGCAATGTTGGGAGACATAACCGTTGTTTCAGCGAACAGAGAACCAGTACCTCACGACTTCAACATTTTTCTTGGTTGAGAAATTGTTAGGCATTCCCGCCTATGTGTTTTGAAATTTGAGAATCGCTTTGGTGTATCTTTGGGTGTTCTGGGGTGTAAGTTTGAACCGCGACCTTCGAAGACAGAACTGCAAGAGAACTGCATCAGCCTGTGTTCTTCAGTTCATTGTTGCAATCGCCTACGATTCTTACTCTATCATATAGCTTAGGTCATTGAAATGTTTGTCGATGGTGTTCAAATGGAATGTATTTATTCCACCAATTGTAAATGACGAATGTATAAGATTAAGCAATATTGTTGGCTGCAAAATGGATTCGTTGTATTTCAGATTTGTTAAACAATATGTTAGGTACGACATTGTGCAGAAATGTCGTCTTTGCCTTTTAATAAAAATTTACACCAACAAAGTTTGATCATCATTGTTGGATGTGGTCTATTTTAATTATATATAGAACATATTGTGTTTCACTATGGAATGATTTGTGGTTGTTGGTTTGGGGATTTTGTTTTTTCAAGACAGAATGTAATACGATATTTGTATGGTCTATTTTAGGTTCATAGAACATGTATTAGTGCAAAAATGATATTTTAGAACCAGATATTAAATCGGTTATGTGAAAATTGATATAAAGAAAACTTGTAAATATTGGAAAATGTATAAGATCGGTTGAATTTTTAATCGATTTAATATGTGAATTTAAAATCAGTTCTTTATATAACCGATTCAATATTCACGTATTAGATCAATTAAAAATTCAACCGATCTAATACACTTCACAATTTTAACAAAAACGTGAAAACTCTTTTCATTGTCGCAATAACTTCTCTTCTTTCTCGCTATCGTTGCTCACCACCAGACCTCGTTGTCGCTCCTCACCACCGTTATCGTTGTCGCTTCGTTCACTAAAAGCATAAGCTTCTTCCTCTTCTCTCTCGTGCCTCCGCTACTCACCACTGGTCATAACCTTTGCTCACTAACGTTGTCGCCACCCATGGGCCCTAACACCGCCATCGCCTCCTAAGCTCCAAGCTTTCTTCTCTTCTCTTCATGCCTCTGCTCGCGCCTCCGCTGCTCTAACCCTCCTCCCCTCTTTTTATCTATTTTGTCTTTTCTTGATTTTGGTTTATTCCAACGATGATTAGGGTTGATTGGGGGTAGGCTAAGGGCCTGTTGAAACCATATAGAGATGCTGAGATGAATGTTTAATTTTTTGGAATGGTTTTCTTTTTAGTGTTCATTTTGATTTGGGAATGAAAATCTGAAATTTTGTGGAGTTGTTTTCTATTTTGTGTAATTTATATTGCTCATTTTTCTTTAATTTTTGTGTATGCCTATTAAATTTCAAGCATTCAAGTTGAGACAAGGAGTGTGAGTGCATGTATGTTTTTCCTTTCTAGTTTAAAGTATTAGATCGATTGTTTTAGAACCGATCTAATATCTCTTAGACATATTAATCGTTGTATATTAGATTGGTTACGAAACCGATTTAATATACGCTTCAGAGCCGATCTAATATATATATATATATATATATATATATATATATATATATATATATATATATATATATTACATTAGTGATGGTGGGTCATAATTCCTAAGCTGCCAAAGTGTTGTGCAAAAACTCCAAAACAACTCTCCACTTATTTTCACACGGCTTTTCACATGTGTGTGATTGGTGGTGTGATAATTTTTTTCCCTTAAGAGTGAATCCAATATAGTATTTTCATCTCCATGAAGACTCCAATGTAATTTTTATGGTCCAAACTGGTTACATAGAACAAGGTGTCTCGTAATTGTAAAACTCTACACATATTGTACAAAAAATCCAATGCAGGTCTCACTTATTTTCACATGGCTCCCTACATGTGTGTGACTAGTGTTGTGACAATTTTTTTTCCCTTAAGAGTGAATCTAATGTAGTATTTTCATCTTCATGAGGACTCTAATGTAATTTTTGTGGTCCAAACTAGGTACATAGAACATGGTGTCTCGTAATTGTAAAACTTTGCACATATTGTACAAAAAATCAAACGCAGGTCTCCACTTATTTTCACATGGCTCCCCAGATGTGTGTGATTGGTGTTGTGACAAATTTTTTTCCCTTAAGAGTGAATCTAATGTAGTATTTTCATCTTCATGAGGACTCCAATGTAATTTTTGTCGTCCAAACTAGGTACATAGAACATGGTGTCATGTAATTGTAAAACTCTGCACATATTGTACAAAAAAGTCAACACAGGTCCCCACTTATTTTAACATGGCTTCTCACATGTGTGTGACTGGTGTTGTGATAATTTTTTTTCCCTTAAGAGTGAGCCCAATGTAGTATTTTCTTCTTCATGAGGACTCCAATCTAATTTTTGTGATCCAAACTAGGTACATAGAACATGGTGTCTCATAATTATAAAGCTCTACATATATTGTAAAAAAACCCAACGACTCTCCACATGTGTGTGACTAGTGTTGTGATAATTTTTTTTTCCTTAAAAGTGTTTCCAATGTTATATTTTCATCTCCATGAAGACTCCAATGTAATTTTTGTGTTTCATATTGGGTGCATAGAACATGGTGTCTCATAATTGTAAAACACTGCATGCACATATTGTACAAAAAAGCCAACACAGGTCACCACTTATTTTCATATGGCTCTCCACGTGTGTGTGTGGTTGTGACCGGTGTTATGACATTTTTTTTTTCCTTAAGAGTAACAAACGCGTCAATGACCTAGGCTGTGTGATAAAACAGGAATCATGTACGATTGCAACAATGAAACGAAGAACACAAACTGATGCGATTCTCTCGCAGTTCTGTCTTCAAAGGTCATGGTTTGAACTTACACCCCACAACACACGGAGAAACACCAAAGTGATTCCCAACAATTAAAACACAAAGGTGTGAATGCCCTAATAATTTCTCAACCAAGAAAAACGTTGAAGTCGCTATACACTGGTTCTCTATTCGCTGAAATGGTAGTTTTGTCTCCCAACGTTGTCGTTCGAATGCGGTTGTCTCTGCCAAAGTCGCTCCACTTGGGTTCTCTGTTCTCTCTTCCAAAAGTGATTGAACAACTGTTCCCTCCTCTTTCCCACTCACGTGCGACACTCGCTAAGACAAAAAAAACATTGAATTTTGAAATATAAAAGTAACTGACATGTCACCTGTGTCGAAATATCATTTTCTCTTTTATATATAGATCAGTGTTTGGTTGTATGTTTAGAATTAACATAAAAAATTATTTAAATTTGAAGAGTCAATATGTATGTAAACATTTAAATATATATTTTATAAAATTAGAAAGGATAGAAAATGTGTAAAAATATAAAGAATACTTTTTGTTAAAATATAAAGGATAAACTATGTAGAAGTATGTACAGTAAATTTACTAAAAATACAAAATAGTATGACAGATTGATCTAATATATATTGTTAAACTCGTTTAATCCGTATATTAATAAACTCATCTACTCAATATATAAACACATTCGTCTATGTATATTTCTTTATTTGGTGCATGAACACACTGGTCTAATGTGTATTATAAGATTCAACAAATGTTGGTCGTCTAATTGCTTATTGCATCATTATCAACACCATATCATTCCGCAGGTTTGATTCAATTTCCAATCCAGTTTTAATGGCAATACAAATGCTATGCTAAACAATACAAATGGTTCTTAATTTTTTTTCTTTTTTTCCAGGGACTTGCGTTTGGATGGCAATTTCTGTTTGTGTGCATGGTTTATTGGATTTTTGAGTGCTATGCTGAAGCTATCATGCATTTTCAGATAGTGTGTTTGAAGTAACAGAGAAGGAACACACTACTTCTGGTGCTGAGGGAAACAATGCAGATGTTGGAAGGTTCACCATTTGCATGTCATCTGTTTTTGCATTAATCTTTGTGCATATATCATATGTAGAAGTAATTGTATCAGTTGATGACAACTAGAACTTTGTCTTGGCAAGGTTCTCATATTTCTTTATAATGTGTAAATTATTTGTGAAGTTTGTCTCACTGAACAAGTCTTTCACTAGTTGTCTAATTTCTACTTCATGTTCATTATTTGATGGAAAAGCGTGTACTTGGTGTATTATTTGGTACAAAACTCATTTGGTGTTTATTTTCTAATGACAACCATAAACCTCTATCTGCTTGGACAATGTGTATCTACGTTGTCAATAGATGTTTTCAACTCTTCTAAATACGAAGACCATTGAGAAAATTTGTTTAGATTACTCTTTTAATTTTTAAAATCTAAGATCGACACATTGGTCAACTTAATCAAGATTGATATTTGTTTTCACAAATGTTAAGATTTCTTTTAAGTTAATGTCTATTGATGTTTTTCTTTAGTTGTTATTGTTAAAATTTATTTATTTTTCTTTAATAATTAATTAGTTAGGTTTTTTTTTGTTCATCATTATGTCAATCATGATTTTTTTAAAATCATTAATTAAGATTATTTTCAGTTATTTTCAACATCAGCTAATTAAAATGTATGTGAAAGTTATTGTTTCAACCAACACTGAAACAATTATCTTTAACCATTATTTGATTTTTAGACAATATAATTGAAGATTTTTCATTATTCATATTTTATATAAACGAGGATTGATTGTATACATTTTTTCTCTAGACATTACTAATGTTACTTTATGATAGATTTTTTATTTTTATTTTTATATATGATAAAGAAAATAAAATTTAATACATTTAAATTATATTTTAAATAAAATATTCAAAAATTCATTAATTTAAAATAAAAGTCAATTTACATATAGTTGAATAGAAAAATTGTAAAATTTTCCAATATCAGTAGAAGTAATTATTTCAATTTCTTATTTACAATTTTGATTTACAATTTTAACACTCAAAATTTTCAATGATACAGACGAATCTTTTGAACAAAAAGTATAAGTATTAATATTATGCAATCTTCCTAAAATATTTCCAATTAATGAATAATTTTCTCTTAAAGTTTAATAGAGAATAAACAAGATATATATATCACCACCTATAAAACATTTCTCTACTTTTCACATTTACCAGCAGAAGGCGGGAAAGAAGCGCGCCGCGTAAAGATTTTCTTCTATTCCTCAACAAAACCTATACCACATTACACATGTGAATTTTGAACCAAAACGAAAACCCTAAATTTTCAGTGATGCCAAATCTCGAAATTTTCAGACACACTGATTCATTTTCAATCTCATTTTCGAACCTTCCTTGCATTGTCTACCCATTATACATAAACATGTCAACAATCTTTCTTCTTCACCCAAAACTCCAATCTCATCTTCTTCCATCTCTCTGTTCTCTCTCCCTCTCTTTCAGATTCACACCACCGAAGGAAGAAGATGGAGACTCGTGCCGCTTCAAAGAGAAAGGCAAACAGTATGGTCTTGGTCCAAAAACAACACCCCAAAAGGCATAGGGTTTCCTTCGCTCAAAATTCTCCCATAGAGAAATTGGAAGATGCCAAGAAGCCATCTCCCACAGCCACCCACTCTTCTTCCCCCCATATAGGTGAATCTCTTGTTTCCGATGTCTTCCAGTATCTTCATGAAATGGAGATGCAGAAAAAGAGGAGACCAATGGTTGACTACATTGAGAAAGTTCAGGAACTGTTTACGCCAACCATGAGAGGAATCTTGGTGGATTGGTTAGTAGAAGTGGGTGAGGAGTACAAGCTTCTCCCGGACACTCTTCATCTCTCTGTTTCTTACATTGACAGGTTCTTGTCTGTTAATCCTGTCACTAAATCCAGACTTCAGTTGCTGGGTTTTTCCTCCATGCTCATTGCATCCAAATACGAGGAAATCGATCTACCCTGTGTGGACGACTTTTGCAGTATCACCGATCACACATATGACAAGGAAGAGGTTGTTAAGATGGAAGCTGACATATTACAGTCACTAAAGTTTGAAATGGGAAATCCTACTGTGAACACCTTTCTCAGGAGGTTTGTTGATGTTGCTTCTGATCAGGAAATGACTCCAAATTCACAGATTGAATTTTTGAGTCAGTATCTTGCTGAGTTAAGTTTGCTGGATTATGATTGTTTGAGATTTTTGCCTTCTGTTGTGGCAGCATCTGCTGTATTTCTTTCCAGATTTATCATCTCGCCTGAGGTACATCCATGGAGTTATTCTTTGAGTGAATGCTCAGGTTACAAACCAGCTGAATTGAAAGAATGTGTCGAAATCTTGCATGACCTGTATTTGTTACGAAAGGCAGCATCCTTCGAAGCTGTCAAGTACAAGCAGCAAAAGTTCAAATGCATTGCAAACCTGTCTTCTCCTCCTTATATACCCAATTGTTACTTTGAAGATGATCTTTAAAGATGCATAGGATTCAATTAACATCTTAGATTGTACAGCTTATTGTTCATCTTGAGGCTTGAAGGAAACACAACACGCAATTTTGATGGTTACTGCTGAACATTTTCAATAGCATGTACTAGGAAAATTATGGAGTAGGGTGAAGTCAAAATTGTATAATTCATTGGTTAGAATTTTATACGAACAAAGTCACCATTTGAAAAATCGTCTTTGGCATTAAACATTATAATTTTTGTTCAGAATTGAAAATGCCCTATTCTGTAGGGATATTTATTAATATTTGTTTTCATCATTCTTTTTTTGTTATCATTGACATTTATTTATCTAAACAAATTATATATATATATATATATATATATATATATATATATATATGTTATAAATTAATGATTGTCTAGTGAGATTTGATACATTTAGTTATATGATTGATACTTATATGATTCATTACTTTTTATGTAAATATTTGTATTAACTAAGTTGATTTGTTTCTTTTATGGATTACATGTTGTATCTATAAATAGAACTCTTCCTATCAATAATAATATATGAGTTGTTCCCTATTCTCTATTCTCTAATATTTCTTCTCTTCTCTATTATCTACTATTCTCTCTTCTTTTTGTTATTCAGTTTATTTCATAACACGTTATCAGCACGATGCTCCAACCAATTGAGGACTAGTGGATGTTTTTTCTCTCTAACGACAGTGCTCTGCGTGTCTCAACTTAATCCAAGCTCTTTCTAATCTTTTCTCAATTCATAAGTTTACCTTATATTATTCCTCTTATGATAAGAATTATTTGACTTTATCAATTTTCATCTCCATCTTATTATTTTTATTTTTATTATGACAATGATTATTATTATTTTGATGATTATTATTATTAATATTATTTTATGTGCTAGTTCTAAACACGCGAAACGTTGCAAATTTTGGATTTGTGACCCTTGATATTACAAGGAAAAATTCCTTATATTGGATTTTAAATGTTAAAATATATTTAGATGCAATGAATATTGGGATACCATTAAATAAAGAAATAAAACATCTAAGCAACTAATTTGCTCATGCGCACAAATATTGTGAAAAGAGATTTCACAAATATTATGAATTTATTTCATGCCTATATATGGCTGGCTGGACAAAGCAATAAAGCTTTTGATGAAAAATCATGTAATCCGCCTAATCTGCTCCATTCCCAAAAGTGAATGTAGCAATAAATATTATGAATTTATTTAATGCCTTTGTATGGCTGAACAAAGCAATGAGCTTTTGATAGAAAATCGTGAAACCTGTCCAAATTGGTTCTGCTACATTCCCAGAAGTGAATGTAGCAACATTTGATTTATATTTTCATGATCGTGATCGTGATATTGATTATGGACATGATTATAAAGAAAATTTCAAAGCCACATTTTGTCACCAGAAGTGGCACAATAATGTGAAAAAGGGAAAAGGAAAATGAGAAAATATTGACAAAGATGAAAGTATATATGATCATTACGGTGGTAAAGGCCATTTGTGTTGTACTTATTGTATACCAGAACATCTTACAAATAATGAGAATAACATAGAAACACATTTTGCTTATGATGATGGTGATTCTGATTATGACCATATGGATGCTACTCATCTTGATATTATTATTTTCTTTGCTAAAGCAAATGGAACCATTAAAAAAAAATCTCATTGATATTTTTGTTTACATAAAAAACGAATGTTTGCACTAGTACCAAAAGATATGTGTCTTATTGATAGTGCAACAACTTATACAATTCTCAAGAGTAATAAATTTTTCTCTTATTTGATAATGCGAGACATCAATGTTAGTATTATTTATAGTACTACAAATATAATTGAAGACTCTAGGAGAGCTATTATACTTCAACCAAGAAGTTGACTAGAAACTTATTAAGTTTCAATGATATTTGTCTAAATGGATATTATATTGAGACAAACAATGAAAAGATATGAAATATCTTTATATCTCTATGATTGAGTTGAAAAAAAAAGTGTATTGGATAAATTATCAACATTCTCTTATAGTTTGTACTACAAGTTTATTAGTACAATTGAAATGCATGTCATGGTAAACCAGAAGTTTACAAATCAAAATGATTGCCTTGTTTGACATGATCAGTTATTATGATGCGAAAAAAAAAGGGTTGAAAAACTCATGTGGACACGTTTGAAACGTGATAGACCTATTGGTTCCAAAGATAAAAACTCTTGAATGAGAAAGGGAGCTAAAATGCAAGATGACCTAATCGAAAAGATGGGAATCCCAAAAGATTCATTTGACATAATTAATGATTCGGTTCCAGAAGAACCTCAGGTACCTGAAATTGTTGAAAATGATGAGATCTCAATAAATTATGTCATGAATCATATAATATGGAATCAAAATGAAGTTAACATTGACGAAACTTTTACTTATAACATAGCGATGAATGCTCTGAATGACAATGAGGATCAATAAGCAATGATCATTGAAGATTGTCGGCAAAGAAAATATTGGCTAAAATAATATGCAAATAAGCATAATTATATTTGCTTGCTAAACAAAAGGTTTTTGGACGTATAGTTCGCACACCTGAAGTTGTGAAACCCGTTGGGTACATATGGATTTATGCGCAAAAATCAAATTAAAAATGATGAAATTGTTAGATACAAAGCATAATTGGTTGCTCAAGGTTGTTCACAAAACCTTGTATTGATTAGTGAAAAAACATGTTCACTAGTATTGAATGCAACAACATTGCAATATTCGATTATCCTAGTTGCACAACAAGGTTTGCATTTACATCTAATGGATGATGTTACAACCTATTCGTACGGTTCTTTTGAGAATCATATTTATATGAAAATCCCTGAAGTATTTTATTTGCCCAACAAGACAAATTCTAAAGAGGGTTATTCAATAAAATTGAACATACTCTTTTATTGATTAAAGAAATCAAGACGTGTGTGGCATAACCGTCTTATTGAGTACTTATTAAAAGAAGGATATAAAAATGATCCTATTTGGTCTTGTATTTATATAAAGAGATCCAAAAAATGAATTTGCCATAATTATTGTTTATGTAGATGACATAAACATCGTTGGAATTCCCAATGAACTCACAAAGGCAATTGATTACTCAAAGAAATAATTTGAGATGAATGATCTTTGAAGGACAAAGTCTTATTTGAGATTAGAAATTGAGTATTTTAAATAAAGGTGTTTTTATACGTCAAGAAGCTTATATAATTAAGGTGCTTAAAATGTTCTAAATGGACAAGTCATGTCCATTATGCACTTCAATAGTTGTGAGGTCGTTAGATGTTGATAAAGAC
>Ga0214543_1007404_pt1 | contig 18870 bp, 16 predicted proteins | sample CNSS2metaG_FD_160094 | JGI IMG/M metagenome (GOLD analysis project Ga0214543, IMG submission 160094) | Root nodule microbial communities from cowpea collected in UCLA plant growth center, Los Angeles, California, USA - CNSS2 | ecosystem: Host-associated > Plants > Roots > Nodule | place: USA...
TTCTGTTGATTAGGGTTTGGCAGTGGATGTGGTTGTTGAAGACGAGTCTGAGCATCAGGAGGGAGATATTGAATAACTAGTGATTGAAAGGATCGAAACTCAGACCTCAATTGATCATTTTCCTCCAGACTCCATGAAAGTTGTTACCTAATATTAGTGAGGTCCTTAGTATTAGAAGAGGAGGAAGTTAGTAGTTGGTTCATGCTTTCATTTGAACTTGTATATTTCGCAACAAGTTGGCCAATCGCATAAAGTCTTCCTTTCTTTTTTCCTCCAATAGTCTCAATCCAACACTTAGTCCTGATATTCTCGTCTTGTGTAGGATCAACAGAGGACTGCTCTTGTGTTTTATCAACATCACAAGAGGAAACCTCAAATCTGTCTTGGGAAAGCCTGATTTGAAATTCTTCTTGTAAGTACAAAATGAACAATTATTATTATGTAATGGTGTGTGTGTATATATATATATATATATATGTATATATGTATATATGTATATATATATGTATATATGTATATACATACATATATATACATATATATATATATGTATATATATATATATGTATATATATGTATATACATATATATACATATATATATATATATATATATATATATATATATATATATATATATATATATATATATATATATATATATATGTATATATATATATATATATATATATAAGTTTAAGAGTAAATAATATTAAACACTAAAAGAGACTTACATGTGTCTTCCTTGACCTCTCATCCACATACTAGCCAGTACCTTTCCGGATATGTGTTTGTTGAAAGACTTCATCAAGAAACACTTACCGTCCCAACTCACGTGCCTACAACAAAATACGTTGTAAATTTGATTTGATGTCAAACTTTAAAAACGTAGGTCAAATGTGAATAATATAAACAGTTAATGTGTGATGAGCTGTGAAAACAAACTACCCTAAAGTAATAGATGAAGTTATCTTAATTATATTTGAATAAAATTCAACCATGGATGATGTTTTTAAATAGAATTGGTGTTTTTGTTTTCATGTTGGCATACCAAAACAAAAATAAGAAGTCATTTCCAATATTTGAGTCAATATATGTTTTGTGTATTGATCATCAAATATGTTTTCATTATTATACCATTAAAGAAGTGTTAGAAATAAGAATATCATTCAACTTGATGCCCAATTTCATTTTTAAATTACATAAACTACGTTGCACACATTTCTTATGACATGCTGCCCTATACTAATTGAATTGTTGAAGGAAGCCTATAGCAAAATTTTTGGAAATAGGAAAAGAGTGGCAAAGCCAATTAATTATTGCAGGTTTGAACAAAACTCATGAATAGTGGTCCAAAGTGAAATCAGACTTCATTTTAAAAGGGTTTTTTAAGTGTTGAACTCAATTCACGCAACCATTGCATACAAAACCAAAACAGGTATAAAGTGATGAATAATCAATCCATCAATTGTCTAACTATTCATAATGGCATTTTTTAAACCATGCACACTCAAGTTCATAACCTATCACACCTATGGTTTATAAGTCCTTTTTATTGCAAAGGGTTTAATTTCCCAAGTTAGAATTAAAGTTCATCCACAATTGTATTTATATTTCATTTAGAAATCCTTAATCACTCTCATCCACATTTGGTTCAGAACTACACGAAATCCCTAATCAAACACCTTCATCGAACAAAAAACAAAACATAACACAATTAGGGCGAGAGAGAGAGAGAAAGAGAAAGGGAAAAATGGGCACACCTAACAATGGCTCAAGTCTCTTGTAGACACCTCATAATAATGCAACTTCAATGCGACCACTGGCTTGCGAAAAACAATCTAATGAGAGTGAGAACATACAGAGGGATAACAACGAGAGTGAAAACAACGATGGTGGGTGAGACAATTACTGATGGCCAACGATAGTGAGATCGAGGGAGGACGACGACAACCCTTGTTGAGTTCCCTCTGTAACACCTCAACTAAAACTTGCTGCTACTAGATCACTATAAAAATATGAAATAAATATGGCAGTTATAAAAAACTGTCATAATTTGTTTCATAATACAACAGTTTTTATGTGTCGTATTTTGAATGCAAAATATGGCACTTACACATGCCATTGTATTCTCATTATACATTCCTCTTCGCGACCAACTTTTTCCCTGGCACTATCTTTCCCTCCAAAATATTTTTTTTATTCTCCTTTCATCTAATTATTTTTTTTATTAAAAGATAAAAATTGAATTTTAATATACTGTCTGGAAGAGACCAAACAAAACCCTAAAAAATCCTCTCACTCAACCCTACCTACGCTCTAGATGCCAACACCTCAATGTTTCCATTGAAGCCAACATCTCTTCGTTTCCACGACACCTCACCTTTACCACAACGCCACGCCACCAGAGATCACATAAGTCATTGTTGCTCAACGTTTCCACTAGATTTCGTCGTGACTTCCTTCGCACTCCGATTGCGACCCAACAACGTCTCCACGTTTCCAAATCTCCACCTTTCCACAAGACCTTGCCATCAGCCAAGACCACTGCACTATCGTGGCTGTCGACTTCCTCACTGGAGGTCGCAGTACTCGTTGGTGCAAGTGGACTTCCTCGGGACTTCCTTTGCCACACAAATTGGGGACCAGCAACGCATGCTTTGCCAAACAACTTTGATGACTTTGACAACTCCGACACAATGTCGAATAGGGTTTTCGCTTTCGCTTTAGTCGTGAGTTATTTCTCCTACGTATTCATCCCCTGCCCAAACCCTCAACGAATCAGACACACCAATAGTTGCCACGAGCATTCGCTCTGCATCCCTTAATTTTCGGCAAAGCCATTATTGGCACAGACGAGGTCCTTCCACCTCTTTCCCTTTGTAACGATTTCCTTTTTTATTGGTTTACACTTTGATTATTGAATAATCTGCGATTCATATTCTTTGCTCTAATTAATGAGTTAATTGTGGATGAATGTAACATTGAGTGTGCTCTGTTGCTTTTGATTGAAATTGAAAAAATATCAATGCGTTGAGAAGTCTAATTTCGCTGTTCTGTTGTAATATTGCACAAGTGTTTGATTTAATGAATGCGTTTTTAGTTAATTTAAGGTTTTAATTGGAAGTTGGAACTACTAGGTCCCGCGCTTCAATGCTATGTTCATATGTTTTTGTACTACTCTCACTGCTACCTCCACAAAGACTCCAACTCCAACCTCAGTAAAGTAAGACTAATCATTGGATTTTAAAAAAAATGGTGTGAAACAGAAGTCTGTGTCATTTATTGATGCTTAATTTTCTTGACAGGAAAGGAGTAATGTCGGGGGTCTCAATTTTCCTTGGAAACTATTTTGGAGCCATCAAGAATTGGATTGCCTTTCAGATTTACAATTCTCAACCTCTTTCTTTTTCTTATTCCAGGGTTTTGTTTTGAATTGGGTTGCCATTCATGACAATTGCAATTGTGAAGGAAAATCTTTTTTGTTCTCCTGGTAGCTCTTGTGGGTCAAATATAAATGCCATTTAATAAGTATATTCTAGATTGGTTAATGGTTGAGTCCACTTATCATTGGTAAAAATATAATAGTAAGTTTATGTTTGATTATAGAATTCATGAACTCTGAAATCTAGATTGAGGGTGGAATTATTTCTTTAAAAAGTGTAATGAGAATAAAGTATATGTAGCATATTTGGTAGTTCTTGATTCCATTGTTTTCAGGGTGGAGGCCACACAGCTCCAGAGTACAAACCTGAAGAATGCCTTGCCATGTATAGTAGATGGCTATCTAAGAGGCCTTTGTAGGAACAACCAAAGAATAAGGTCATTTCTTATATTCTTTAGAGAGTTACTTTTAACCCAATGGGATTAAATATTGCTAATAGTGGTAACCATGACACTCCAATCGTATGACATCTACAACTGTGAAGGCAAGTCTGTTCTGTTCTTCTTACTGCTCTTGTGGGTCACACGTAGACTCTATTTGATGATGGTATTTTAGATAGGTGAAGAAAGGATAAATTTAAAGGATCTTGTTTACAAAAATAAATTTAAATAGTGGATGCAGTGAGAATGAAGTATAAGGCGATATTTGCTAGTTCCTTATTTCATTGTTTATACTAATATACTTTCAAGGTGGAAGACAAATAGCTCCAGAGCCCAATCCTAAAGAATGGCAATTCTCAAGGTAGATTTATTTTTTTAACCAATTAAAGATAATTATTATCTTTCTAAAGACACAATGCAAGGGTTGTTGGATCCTTAATCCAACTTTGGTATTTGAATAATTGGATATTAAAGATATTAAGGTTGTACCAATTTAAAGTGATCACATTGTATTAAAGTATTTTGATAGTTATGTATGTGAAAGATTAAAAGACCTTTAATTTGTAGTAATTTTATTTTATAATAGATAATAGAAATATCCATTACTGTGAATCTGGTTTTTTATTTTGATACATTTTCAAATCACATTTCCATTTTACTTATATATAGATTTTACAAATTGGAAAATCTAGATTTCCAATCTAAATTGGCAGTAGACTCAGATTTGATTTCAAATTGGAAAATATTAGTAATTTTCTAGCTTGCTTTTTTGGAGAAATTAATAGTTTAGCTACTTATAATTGATGGGAAGGGTCTTTTTATATAATTTTTTGTTGGAGATGCTATTATATCCAGGTTTTAACAAAATTCCTCGTTGATTCCCTGTACATGTTGGCCTTCAAATCTTGTCCAAGTGTTTTTATTCAAGTATTTTATTATTCTTTTGCATGATTTATGCATTTTTTTTCTTTTTATTGATATATGAATGAATGAGAAAGATATATGGGTATTAGCTATTGCTATGTTATTTTGTTAGTTTTGGTTTTCAACTCAACATTATTATACTTGCCTTTGAACTATTATAAGAAAAAATTAAGCACTTGCTTTTGAAGGGAGTAGGAACTTATGCAGGTGACGACTCAAGACAGCCAAGTAAGCATGGGTTGGAGCAAGAATTTCAACAAGATAGTGAAGCTCCATAGCCAAATGACGTAAGATAAAGCAAGGAGACAAAACTAGTTAGGAACATAGATATAGAAATTTAGAAAAATGTGTTATAATAATGTAAGATCTTATTTTTGTTTGGTTTTCAACATGTAAACGTTTGGATGATGTTGGAAAATATTAATTATGAATGAAATATTTGTGATCAAAAGTTTATCTATTGTGATATATATTTTTTACTTTTTCTTATTTTATGAAAAATAGGTTAAAATAATTTTACATTCAAATTACAGCAGTTCGAAACGTCGTATTACATTTCAGTACAAAGCAAATAATGGCATTTGTAGGTGTTGTACTTTGCATTGGAACTATTTTAAAATAAACAAATTATGAGAGTTTTAACTGCCATTATTTGCACAATGCATTAAATGATGGGTGTTGCGACGGTTCGCATAAGACTGTCATATTATACATTGTGGCGGTAGAATCTATGGCGGTATGCGAACCCGCCACATGCGCAAAAAGTGGCAGTCATAAGCGTCATCATATACAACAAATAATTGTCGTATTTAATACGATTTTTTATAGTGGATGTTCAGGGAAATTAATTTGTATTCTTTTAACAAATACCGGAATAAAAACAAAAAAAAAAAAAAATACGTCAGTCCAATGTATCGTCTATTAAACATACATGATATTTATACGAATAAAATGTTAACATACATATAAGTGTATGTAATAGAAGTTTGTTTATATTTTACAACAAACTAAAGGTACTTTTAGTTTGAAATACATCACAAACAAGTTACACTATATCAGTTGTAGCTTTAACAAAATCCAAAGTTACATGAAAAGTTAATCTAGACAATCTCATTGTTACATGTTAGGTCTCCATTTTCTTCCTCTGAAAAATAAAGAAAGGGCGAGTCTTTCCCTTAACTCTAAAACTTCATATAACATTTCAAAACATGGTTGTTTAATAAACTTGCAATTGAATGAAATAACTTCACAAAAGTTTAAATCTTCATAATATCATAACTAACCATGCCAAAAATATCAAAATCAAGTTAATCAATTCCATATGATTTGAATCTAAGATATCAAATTCCTCATTATCAATCTTTTAATAATCATATTTGTATGATTCTGAGTTTCAACTCATGAGCATATTCATCTCACATTCTTTCTTTATATAGTTTAGGTCCCAAACACTGCCATTAGACTTTTCTGAATCATAATGGCCTTACGCCAATATGGATAGTGCCAACAGACTAAACATTCTCATTGGTACAACATGTGCGTTATTCCACTTTCCTGATCTTACACTACAGTCAAGAAGACGATCGAGAATAGAGTGTGAGACCTTTGAATTTTTGAATACCCGACTAATGGTGTATGTCAATCCAGAGTATTTATATCACCACCCTCCATTCTCTTAGGTCTACCCGACCTTTCTCTGAACTCTATACCCTATGTATCTCTATACTATCCATACAATCCTTTTTATTCTTAATTTCTATACTTTGATTTACAATCATCCTTTTGCGTTATCTTTATAATTCTTGAGACTTTTAACATTTTCAGAACATTAACAACTATGTTTCTAATTTTTCATTATTTTTAAAATAGTCCAAACAACCAAATTAAAAAGAGTTTAAAATCAACACCCAAGCTAGCTCCTTCTTGACTTGCACATGTCATCTCTTACGTATGCGATCCAGACCCTTGAGGGGGTTACTTGCGGAGAGGGCTCCAACGATCAAGTCAGCAAAAGGGCTCTTCAAAAGTCAAATCTCAGATTAGGGAATTAATGAAAGCGTACCTCTTAATTACTGGGGTCCATGCATATTTATAGAGTTATGAATTATATTTGTCATTCTTATGGGCTGGGCCCCCTTTAGTTGTGTTGGGCCAACGTTTGGGTCCTAGATGGGCCTAGGTAAGGCCCAAGTCCTGTGCTAGCGTTGTTGACACTAGGGGCTTTGTTTGTAACGTTCTAAGTTTGGGGTTAACAACCCCTTATTATGTCTTGTCCTTTACCGTAGGCGGCTCGGGCCGCTATGTGATCATGCTTAACTGGTTACTTATGCAATGGTTATTTGTGGGGCTATACCTAGGCGGTTTTGGCCGTGTAGTTACACTACTCTGACTAGGTATAGTACACCAGTCCCCCAGCCTTTGTCGAGACAGGTGTCTCGTCAAAGGTTTAGGATTTTATGAGTCGTGTTATCAGTTGTGGTGTTTATTTACTATGTTGAATTTTGGTGATGTAGGTTACCGTGACCGTGTGCTCTTTCGCCCGTGTAGTTTCTGGTAAGAAATTTATTTTATTGGTGGGGTATGGTATGGTAGTCCCCCAGTCTTGAAGTGTTAAGAAGAATGTTAAGACTATGGTGGATGCAATGATGGCAGGTGAAGGGGTGTCAGGTGTCAGGAGTTCAATCAGAGGGGATTGCGCTACCATTTTGAGTTTTGCGATGCTTCGCATTCGTTGTGACACTTCATCTGTTAGGTGTTTTAGGCGGGAAAAGTTGTAGCGGTTCAGATGCTTGGCTATAAATACAATTGCTGAAGAAGATTTATTCACCTTGGTTCATTTGCAAGATGTTTGAGAGAAGTTATTTGTGTGTGTGAGAGTTGTCTGATACGCTCCTTATTTTTGCCGTCATGCTGATATCTCACGTATGTCAAGTGTTAGTGATAGTGTGTCATTATCTAGTTCGGGTAGTGGGAGTGAACGTTTAGGGGGAGACGGGAGTAGTCGGTCAGGGAATGGGAGTAATGGTCAGTTGGTTGGTGAGGGGAGGATCCCAATGGAGACAACTACTGAAATAAGAGAGGATCCACCAGAGGAAGTAGCAAAAAGTAGTTGACCGATAAATGCCGGATACGGATAGGTGGCTGAGGATGTGCGGACGCAACATTCCTTATTCAGATGGTCACGATTGTTGAAGTCTTGGCTGAATTGCATTTCTATATTCGAGAGGGAGTGGGGTCAGTAAATATGGTGGTGCAGGAAGTAGCCAAGGAAGGTGTGTGTAATGAAACATGGCTGCAAAAAGTAACAAGAAACACGTCCACAATAAAAAGGGGTGCGGGGTTAACAAATATCAGGTGCGCGGGGTTAACAAATATCATATGTGCAAAGAATAAACATGTGCAGAAAAATACACAGGGTTTGAGAACATTAAAAGTGGTGGTGTAGGAAGTTAACAAAATTAGTTTTAAGTCTAAACCAAAATAACTCTTAAACATAAAAATAAGCTTAAAGAGGGTTTCTTCTTCCTCTACGTGAGCGACACCAACCCTCACTCACGGCCGACCAAGCCCAGCGTCAACGACGGTGACCACCGCCGAAAGAGCTGCTAGCGCTTGCATCACCGATTCTCCTTCGTTCCCTTCCACGCGCGAGTGCTCTCTCAATCTTCCAAAGTCTTCTTCCGTGATACACGAGCCACTCCTTCCAGCTCCAATGTCTCGACCTCACAAGCTTCCCGGCCTGTCAAAGCCACTAGCGACGACGCCAATCGCTACCAAAAGCCTCTCCGACCTCCGTCGCATCCTAAACGTCTCTCATTCTTCTTCAAGCGTGAGCCACACCAAATCTGGAATCCACGACACCGAGCCTAACCATCGTGTGACCAACCATGATCGAAGTCGCCATTGATTCGCCCACTTGATGGTTTTATCTCCTCTTACTATTTTCTTTTCCTGATTTATGCTAGGTTGGATAAATGGATTTGGGTGTTTCACTGCATCGGTGGCTCGAGGATGATGAATGACGTAGGTAGAAAGGTGGGTTTCGCATGTTGTATTGTTTTGCTTGTTGTGTATGAAGATTTTGGTGAATTGGAGGTAACTGTGGGCATGTGAATCTTGTAGAAGATGGGGGTGGTGGTTTGGTGGTTTTCTGGCATGTGTGTGAAAGAAGCGAGTAGTGTCGGTTCGGTGCTATTATCGAGTGCTATTATGGATTTAGCGGAAAATGAAGAGTGGTGGTGAAGTGCGTGTACTTGATTTTCTGAGTGCAGGTTGGAGATGATGGTTCTATCAATGGGGATCAGAGGTTAATCAACGTGGGGGTTAAGGATTGTTATGGATTGAAATGAGATGCTGCGGATTGAAATAGAGAATGAGTTTTTTGTGTATTGTTGATGCTAACTATATTAGAGAGAACGAACAAAGAAGGGTGAGGATTGGTGGTTGATTCTGGCTGGCTATGTAAGACCCATGAAAATTAATTAATTAAATAATTAATTAATTAATAAATGCGGGTAGAAAGCGCCTTTATGGCATTAATTATTGTTTAATGTGATATGGAAAAGTACTAGCTCAAATGGTTGAGAGTACTTTGGTTGTGTGAGAGGACTTGGGTTCGAGTCCTATATATACCAATTATGTGTTGTTGGTTTATTATTATTGATTTATAATAATATGTATAAGTATGGAATTTGTATTGTAAGCTTATCATGATTGGAGTGTATCACTAACATGACTTGGTTGAATCGCTAATGCACTTGAATGGTGACTAAGTGGGCATGGGATCAAACTTGGGTGAGAATGAAATTGGAACTTTATTTTTTTAGTGTAGTTTTGGAGGGAATATGAGAGGGCAACGAATTAGGCAGATTGGAGAAGAACCCTCAAAGGCTACTAATTTGGTACCAAGATTTCAGGTTAGGGGAGTTGTCCTTATGCGCTTAAATTGATTGACATGTGTTATGGTTTTGGGTAAATTCTGTTTTCAATTGATTTCTGTTGGCATGAAATTCATGCATTATGTGTGGTGATAGAAAGCTTAATTAATTGATGTTGTGCGTATAATCCTGTAATGCATTATATTTTTGGGAATGAGGGTTTTTGGTAAAGGAATGGTGGTGGAAGCCTAACTCTTGTGTTTTGGTAGCTTAATGGGATATAAATCATGACTCTGATGTTTGTTTGCCATTACATTGTCTTGGTAATAATTGAGTAGAGTTTTGGAATTGCTTTGGTGCACTGTGCGCGTGATCAGACTTGAAACCCTGCAAGTCTCGCCCAAGCGACTCCATCTCGCCTAAACGAGAGTTGTAGACTCTCGTTTTTGGTCCCGATTCGTGTTACTCGCCCAGGCGACCTTGGATGGGGTTGAGCGACTTAGTCTCTCGCTCAAGCGAGAGACACTCGCCGAAACGAGGTCGCGAGGAAACCTGAATTGTATTGAGCGCAAAACCTCGTCCAGGCGAGGAGTTTGGTGGGTTTGAGCGAACAGGGGTCTCGCTCAGGCGAAATGGTCTCGCCTAAGCGAGATTTCGCGATCAAGTTGGATGTGTTGCTTGCATTGTAGCTGAGGGGAGATTGAATTGAGTGTTTAGGCAAGAGATGATCTTGCCTAAGCGAGATAACGTGATGAGGCTGTTGTTTTAAGCTCACTCAGGCGAGGTAAATTAGCCTAAGCGAGGCAGAGGGCTTAGCTTGGGTGAGACTCCCTAGCTTAAGCGAGTTTATGCGAATTTCCATGTTTATTTGTGCTTGTGTGTGTGATTTGGCTGCTTTATCCTAAGTATAGGAAGTATATGCATGTGGTGTGGTGTTTGGGCTTGAAGGACTAAGTCCAATAGGGGTTTGGGATGTGCTTGATGGTTGGACGCATGATGGGCATGGAACTGGTTGAGTTCCCGTCGGCTACTAACGGGCGATGAGTCCTTAGTATGGTGATTACATGCATCGGGCGCACGATGGGCAAGGAACTTTTATTTTCCCGTCGGCTACTATTGGGCGAGGAGTCCATAGTATGGTGATTGCGTGCATGCCAGGGTCCAAGTTGAGAAGGCTTGGATGATTTACTACAGACGAGGAGTCTGTAGGGCAGGACTATGAGCGAGATAGGCTCACAGGGTTGGACCACGAATGGATTAGTTTCGTGGAAGCACAGTGAAGTCCCAAGATCTAGTTCAGGTATATGACTCATGAGGGACCATGAGGTCATGGTTGGGTAATTTGAAAAGCATAAAATTTTAGTTATGTTATTTTGGGATGGGTGACATATTTATTTCATGTATCTGTTTTATATATTGTGCATAGCTCACCCTTTGTGTGTGTGTGGCGATGATCGGATAACTCGTTATCTAGGAGAAGATGATGTGACAGGTGGGCCAAGAGATGCATAGACTCGGAGCGAGGGATAGCATGTGATTTTGTATATATTGGTTATTTTGGTTTTGGGATAGTTTTGTAACCCTTTTGGGAGCCATTTGAATATTACTTTAGTTTTATACTTTTGGACTCCTGTTTTCATTACATTGTATTAAAGTTTTAAATTTCCCGTGTTTTTGGGAAATGGTATTAAATAAACGAGACATTTATTTTTTATTTCTTATTTTATATATTAAATATTAGTAATATTCCTTAGGGATGTTACAATTGGTATCAGAGCAAAAGTTTTGAAAAATATTTTAAATATTTTGGGGCTTTTGGGGAGTGACCTTGACGTTTGATTGCTTGTGTGGTTGAGTTGAATGTTGTAATTGTGTGAGTGGCTTGTTTAACCCAGTGAATTGGTTTTAACAGTTTTCATGTGGTGTATTCAGGCTATGGCTGCTAACAGAAGGAGAAGGAGTGAGAATGGTGCTGATCACATCGTAGAGGCTATTCACCAGGTGGTGGATGCAATGCAGCCACCTGTAGTAGCGTAGCGTAGAACGACGATTGCACCAGTTAGGGTGCCAACGGTGGAGGATTTCTTACGTCACAAGCCAGCAGAGTTCACTGGCAAAGCCTTTCCTGATGAAGCGGATGCATGGCTCCGCAAATGTGAAAATTTTTACTCGCTGAACATTACTGAAGAATGGAGATATCTGAAGTTTGAGCGAGGACTCAAACATGAGCTTAAGAAGGTGGTGACACCCTTACGAGAGAGGAGATTTCCCGTCTTGGTGGAACAGGCCAAGAGTGTTGAGCACCCGAAGAAGGGCCCTAGTCTAGTGGGGAGCAGACATCAGAAAAATATCGCTGAGGTTAGACAGATGAAAAAGCCTTATAGCCGACCCAAGCATCTCAGGGTCCCACTTGCTACAAGTGTGGTGGACCCCACCTGAAGAGAAATTGTCCCTAGTTGACAAGCGGAGTAGGAGGGTCAGGCGACCGTCACAAGTGTTTCATATGCGACAAACCTAGACATTTTGCAAATAATTGCCCCGAAAAGAAGAGTCTGAGTATGAAGAAACCAACAGCATCACCCGCAGAAAGGGCGAGAGCGGCTGGCAGGGTCTTTGCCATGACATCTACTGAGGCTACCCAGTCAGGTAACCTGATACTACAACCTTGTTTACTTATGGGGCATGAGGTATTGGTTTTATTTGATTCTGGCGCAACTCATTCTTTTATCTCTAATGCTTGTGTGGGGAGATTGAGTCTGGAGACACGTGACTTGGGGTGTGAGTTGCTTGTTTCAACTCCTTCCTCGGGTCAGGTAGCTACCAGTTCAGTTTGTGTTAGGTGTTCAATGGTGGTGGCAGGTCATAGATACAAGGTGAACTTGGTGTGCTTGCCCTTGGAGGGACTGGATGTGATATTAGGGATGAACTGGTTGTCTAACATTCACATCATAATAGATTGTGGACGGCACAGTTTGGTATTCCCAAAACATGAAGGATTGGAATTAATATCAACTCGGGAAGCTATGAAAGCACTGCAAGATGGGGCCATGTGTTTTATGGTGATGGCCAAGCCAGAGAAGAAAAGTGTTGCGGAGGTGATCCAATCTATACCGGTGGCTAGCGAATATGCAGATGTCTTTCCAAATGAAGTGTCAGGATTGCTGCCTAGTAGAGACATCGACTTCACCATTAATTTAATTCCTGGTGCAGGTCCAGTGTCCATGGCTCCATATAGAATGGCACCAGCAGAGCTCGCAGAACTCAAGAAGAAAATTGAAGAGTTGCTAGAGAAGAAGTTCATTCGGCCCAGTGCATCGCTGTGGGGAGCTCCAGTGCTATTAGTGAAGAAGAAGGATGAAAGTTCAAGACCGCTGCCGAGGATTGACGATCTGCTTGATCAATTGACCTACGATCTGGATATCATCAGATCTTAGTCAAGCCGGAGGATGTACAGAAGACGACATTCAGGTCTAGGTGTGGGCATTTCGAGTATGTGGTGATGCTATTTAGAGTGACAAATGCACCGACGATATTCATGGATTACATGAATAGAATCTTTCGACCTTGGTTAGATAAGTTTGTCAGTGTCTTCATAGACGACATTCTTATTTACTTTAAGATGAGAGAAGAGCATGCGGACCACCTGAGGGTTGTATTGAAGATACTCAAAGACCACCAGCTGTATGGGAAGTTATCCAAGTGTGAATTTTGGCTAGAGGAGGTACAATTTCTTGGACATGTCATTTCAGCTAAGGGTATTGCAGTAGACCCGACTAAGATTGAAACGGTGCTTAACTGGGAAAGGCCTAAGACAGTGACAGAGGTTCAAAGTTTCCTTGGCTTAGATGGTATTACAGGAGATTTGTGGAGGGGTTCTCAAAGAAGTTGAACCCTTTAACACACCTGACAAGAAAAGATCAGCCATTCTCTTGGACTGAGTAGTGTGATGAGTGCTTTTAGGAGATGAAAAAGTGTTTGACTACCGCTCCAGTGCTAGTAATTCCCGATACAGAGAAGATGTTTGAAGTGTACTGTGATGCATCATATCAAGGTCTAGGGTGTGTATTGATGCAAGAAAGGAGGGCAATGGAATATGCTTCTCGTCAATTGAAGGTACATGAGAAGAATTACCCGACTCATGACTTGGAGCTAGCCGTCATTGTGTTTGCTCTTAAGTCTTGGAGGCATTATCTATACGACGCTCAATTCCAAGTATTCAGCGATCACAAAAGTTTGAAATACTTTTTTGACCAGAAGGAGCTGAATATGAGGCAGCATAGGTGGATGGAGTATTTCAAGGAATATGACTTTGAATTGCTCTATCATCCGGGTAAGGCAAATGTTGTAGCCGATGCTTTGAGTCGGAAGAAGATAGATATGTCTAGCATGATGATAAAGGAGTTAGAGTTGATTGAGAAACTCCGAGATATGAATCTGGGGATACAATTTGGGCAAGACTCGATACAGTGCAGGTTGCTAAAAGTCACTAATGAATTTTTAAATGAAATTCGTGTGGCTTAGGGACACGATCTGGAATTGCAACAGTTTGTGGGGTGGTTAGGCACAGATAAAGGGAAGGATTATCATATGGGACAGGATGGCATTCTACGTTTTAAAGGTAGAGTGTGCGTACCAAGAGGACCTCATTTCAGGAGGCAGATTCTGAAGGAGGGTCACCAGAGTGTCTTAGTATACATCCAGGTATGACTAAGATGTATAAGGATTTGAAGGAGTCTTTTTGGTGGAATGGTATGAAGGCAGACGTAGCAGACTTTGTTGCTCAGTGTTTGGTATGTCAAAAGGCCAAAATTGAACATCAAAGGCCAGGAGGTACACTGCAACCACTAGACGTACCTCAGTGGAAGTGGGATAGTATCTCTATGGATTTTGTGACCCATCTTCTGAGGTCGACAAAGGGTCATGATTCAGTCTAGGTGATAGTGGACAGACTGACAAAATGTACTCATTTCTTGCCTATGAATCAGAAGTGGTCTATGGACAAGTTAGCAGAGTTGTATGTAAGAGAAGTGGTGAGATTGCATGGAGTACCTGAAAGCATAGTGTCAGACCGGGATCCTAGATTCACATCACGGTTTTGGCAATCATTGCATGCGGCCTTGGGTACACAGTTGAGGATGAGTTCAGCGTATCATCCTCAAACGGATGGACAGTCTGAGCGGACCATCCAATCTCTAGAGGACTTATTGAGGTCTTGTGTGTTGGATCACATGGGAAACTGGAATGATGTGCTACCTTTGGTGGAGTTCACCTACAATAATAGCTACCACTCCAGTATTGGTATGGCACCCTATGAAGCATTGTATGGAAGAAGGTGTAGAACTCCATTGTGCTGGTATCAGGATGGTGAAGCCTTTGTGCTTGGTCCTGAATTTTTGCAATAGACGACTAGTAAGGTCAAGTTAATCCAAGATCGGATGCGAGCAACTTAGAGTAGGCAAAAGTCCTATGCGGATAAGAGGAGACGACCACTTAAGTTTGATGAAGGAGACCATGTATTCCTCCGGGTTACGCCAACCACAAGTATCAGAAGGGTTCTTAAATCAAGGAAGTTGACTCTGAGATTTATAGGGCCTTATCAGATTACACGGAGAATAGGAGCAGCGACGTACGAGATCGCTCTACCCCCTCACCTATCCAACTTGCATAATGTGTTCCATGTCTCACAGTTGAGGAAATACATTGCAAGTCTAGATCATGCTTTGGAGTCAGATGAGGTGCAAGTACGCGAGGATCTGACTATGCCAGTTGGACCGGTTCACATATTGGATACTCAGGTCAAGCAACTGAGAGGTAAAGAGTTGAAGACGATGAAGGTTCTTTGGGACGAGGCAACCCAGTAGATGACTTAGGAGATGGAGGATCTCATGAGGAAGTCTTATCCTCACCTCTTTGCTGGTAAGTCCTATTTTCGAGGACGAAAACTTTTAAAGGTGAGGAAATTGTAAGACCCATGAAAATTAATTAATTAATAAATGCGGGTAGAAAGCGCCTTTATCACATTAATTATTGTTTAATGTGATATGGAAAAGTACTAGCTCAAATGGTTGAGAGTACTTTGGTTGTGTGAGAGGACTTGGGTTCGAGTCCTATGTATGCCAATTATGTATTGTTGGTTTATTATTATTGATTTATAATAATATGTATGAGTATGTAATTGGTATTGTACGCTTATCATGATTGGAGTGTATCACTAATATGAGTTATGCACTTCAATGGTGACTAAGTGGGCAGGTTCAAACTTGGGTGAGAATGAAATTGGAACTTTATTTTTTTTAGTGTAGTTTTGGAGGGAATATGAGAGGGCAACAGTAAACCTAGAAGGGGCAGCCAAGGAGGGGGCTGGAAACCATTGTATAATGATCCTTTAATAAAAATTAAACGCACCATAAAGCCTAATTTCGTTTTAACATTTAAACCCCTAACTGAGACGCATATAAAAGGTCATTTTGAAGCAAAAAGTGGGTTTTGGAACTGCTTTCAATTTGCTTGTGAGAAGAATACGAATTCTGAGTGGGTGAGGAGAGAATTGGGTGTTCTTAGGAGAAGACTTGAGAGGAAAAATTAGGCAGATTGGAGAAGAACCCTCAAAGGCTACTAATTTGGTACCAAGATTTCAGGTTAGGGGAGTTGTCCTTATGCGCTTAAATTGATTCACATGTGTTATGGTTTTGGGTAAATTCTGTTTTCAATTGATTTCTGTTGGCATGAAATTCATGCATTATGTGTGGTGATAGAAAGCTTAATTAATTGATGTTGTGCGTATAATCCTGTAATGCATTATATTTTTGGGAATGAGGGTTTTTAGTAAAGGAATGGTGGTGGAAGCCTAACTCTTGTGTTTTGGTAGCTTAATGGGATATAATGCATGACTCTGATGTTTGTTTGCCATTACATTGTCTTGGTAATGATTGAGTAGAGTTTTGGTATTGGTTTGGTGCACTGTGCGCGTGATCAGACTTGAAACCCTGCAAGTCTCGCCCAAGCGACTCCATCTCGCCTAAGCGAGAGTTGCAGAGTCTCGTTTTTGGTCCTGATTCGCGTTACTCGCCCAGGCGACCTTGGATGGGGTTGAGTGACTTAGTCTCTCGGTGATTCGCGTTACTCGCCCAGGAGACCTTGGATGGGGTTGAGCGACTTAGTCTCTCGCTCAAGCGAGAGACACTCGCCTAAGCGAGGTCGCGAGGAAACCTGGATTGTTTCGAGCCGAAACCTCGTCCAGGCGAGGAGTTTGGTGGGTTTGAGCGAACCAGGGTCTCGCTCAGGCGAGATGGTCTCGCCTAAGCGAGATGTCGCGATCAAGTTGGATGTGTTGCTTGCATTATAGCTCAGGCGAGATTAAATTGGGTGTTTGGGCGAGAGATGATCTCGCTTAGACGAGAGGATCTCGCCTAAGCGAGATAACGTTATCAGGTTGTTGTTTTAAGCTCGCTCAAGTGAGGTAAATTAGCCTAAGCGTTGCTGAGGGCTTAACTTGGGCGAGAGTCCCTAGCTTAAGCGAGTTTATGCGAATTTCCATGTTTATGTATGCTTGTGTGTGTGATTTGGCTGCTTTATCCTATGTATAGGAAGTATATGCATGTGGTGTGGTGTTTGGGCTTGAAGGACTAAGTCCAATAGGGGTCTGGGATGTGCTTGATGGTTGGACGCATGATGGGCATGGAACTGGTTGAGTTCCCGTCGGCTACTAACAGGCGATGAGTCCTTAGTATAGTGATTACATGCGTCAGGCACACGATGGGCAAGGAACTGTTATGTTCCCGTCGGCTACTATTAGGCGAGGAGTCCATAGTATGGTGATTGCATGCGTGCCAGGGTCCAAGTTGAGAAGGCTTGGATGATTTACTACTGACGAGGAGTCTGTAGGGCAGGACTATGAGCGGGATAGGCTCATAGGGTTGGACCACGAATGGGTTAGTTTCGTGGAAGCACAGTGAAGTCCCAAGATCTAGTTCAGGTATATGACTTACTAAGGACTATGAGGTCATGGTTGGGTAATTTGAAAAGCATGAAATTTTAGTTATGTTATTTTGGGATGGGTGACATATTTATTTCATGTATCTGTTTTATATATTGTGCATAGCTCACCCTTTCTGTGTGTGTGTGGCGATGATCGGATAACTCGTTATCCGGGAGCAGATGATGTGACAGGTGGGCCAGGAGATGCATAGACTCGGAGCGAGGGATAGCATGGGATTTTGTATATATTGGTTATTTTGGTTTTGAGATAGTTTTGTAACCCTTTTGGGAGCCATTTGAATATTACTTTAGTTTTATACTTGTGGACTCCTGTTTTCATTACATTGTATTAAAGTTTTAAATTTCCCGTGTTTTTGAGAAATGGTATTAAATAAACGAGGCATTTATTTTTTATTTTTTATTTTATATATTAAATATTAGTAATATTCCTTAGGGATTTTACAGGCTATGTGGTGATGAATGATGGCTAAGGGTTCAGTCGAGGGTGATAATGGAGGATCCAAACAACAATAATGTAGTAATGTACACAACATATTCAATGAATCAAATGAATGACATGCGAAAAGCTCAATATACGACGACATTATATTCATTCTCAAGCACAACACAACAGCATCAGGTTCACCTCAAAGATTCAAACATTCAAGTAGCACTTAACTCTTGTAGTCTCTATTAGTTGGTGGCTTCACGTCTCAAATGGTTCTTTTTTTCCCCTTGGATCACTTGCTTCTCCTCCTTTTGTTTTCCATGTGCTATCCTGCCGAGTACTCCAGAGCATATGAATCCCTCTCTTCTTTACTTAGTCAATCCTTTTTCCTTGTTTCCCCTAAAGAGTCATTCCCATCTTTCCCTTTTCATTCATCTTCTGTATGGATAGTTTGAGATGACAAAAAGCACAAGGTAGGATGCCTTCTAGCCACCATATTAGTGTTGCTACGTCTACTGTTCGCTGTTATGCCTACCATGTGTGCCACAGTGATACACATAGATACCCAACATTTCTGAGTTTGTACTAAGACATAGAGATGGAGTAAAATATGAAAATTTGAATGTTTCTTCTTGCACGAAGGAGGAAGAGATACCAAGAGGAGCCACTACATCTTCATTGACTTTCATTCCTCTTTTTTTTTTTCAGTTTTATCATTTTTATATATTTTTTTGGAAAAAGAATAAAAATTAAAATTAAAATCAAAATTACAAGTTACAAATTAAAATTAAATAAAAAAAAAGAAATAAAATAAGAAACA
>Ga0214543_1007405_pt1 | contig 18867 bp, 9 predicted proteins | sample CNSS2metaG_FD_160094 | JGI IMG/M metagenome (GOLD analysis project Ga0214543, IMG submission 160094) | Root nodule microbial communities from cowpea collected in UCLA plant growth center, Los Angeles, California, USA - CNSS2 | ecosystem: Host-associated > Plants > Roots > Nodule | place: USA...
AGGGTTTATCTAAAATGATATTCATAGTTAGTATCATGATATAATAACATGATATAATAACGAATAATAGTCATATTTTTTTGAATTCTACTATTATGCGTGTTTGTTTTAAGCAGAAGAAATGAAAAAAAAAAATCTAACTAAAAAAATTTATATATAACAAATTTAATCTGACACCCTTAAATTTTTTATCCTAGATCCGCCACCGATTCTTACCCATTTCAATTCTAAGAAGATGGGTACTTTTGAATTCTGTGACCAATCACAAAACCCAAGTTTTTCAACAAGCATGTATGTTTTGACATTTGACCCCCTAACATTGTGGAAAACCTTGTTTGTCAATTAGGAATGAGTTACTTTCCAATAACTCTGTTGACTTGGTAAGAGTCATATGTGGATTATTTTTTTTTTTGCTACACTCGTGATTTCGTATTCAATGATATATATATATAAAAGGATTTTTTTTTAATTACTTTTTTCAATATATGCGTAGTTGTCAAAGTAGACGTCAATTTAATGCTAAAAATATTAATTGTACTTTTCTATGGATAAAATATGAGTTTCTAGCTGCTTTTTTCCTGCAGACGTTGATTTTGTAGGAAATTGCTCGTAAATAATTAGATATAAGATTTGAAAATTCCTTAGGAATATTTTGCGATAAATATATACAAAAAAGTTTCATGTATGAAAGAAAATCTTAAAGAAAAAGAAGTCATTCAAAAAAGAGCAAGGACATTTTTAATGTAGTTTTACTTTTCATATGTAATTTTTCTTCTAACTTTGAATATAGAAGTATTTTTCTCTTAACTTTTTTCTCATTTTTCATAAATTTTTATAAGAAATGTAATTTAAAATTTGTACAAAATATAAAAAAGTCCTGATCATTTAACACTCATTTCTTTCGACATTTACTTTACAACATAAAATTATTTTATTATAATACTTCATTTATAATTATAATAATAATAATAATAATAATTATTATTATTATTATTATTATTATTTACGTATAAAATAAAATATTAAAAATAGTTGAAGGTAGACGATTTTGAAAAAGTCAGTGGTCAAAGTAAATTTTTCCTATAAAAGAAATTGTAGGAGTGACATGGAGCCTCCATCATTTAATACAAGTGATGTCAAAACTTGAGGTTTTGAAAATCTCCAAAGATGATAATCTAGTAAATTTCACACCTTAACTTTTCTATTACACGACCTGAAAGATGATTGCGAGTGAGTTAAAGAGAGAAAATTAGTGGCTGTATCACTGTCTGGGCCATGTAATTTGGGCTAGGAAAGAATAGATCAAAATCCACATAACTAAAATTGGGATTTTTTTCTTACACCTCCAAACATTTTTTAAAACCCAAAATTACCCTTTGACCAATTAAAGAAAAATACACAGATTGCACCTCCAAATTTACTTTTGGATATCGACTTTTGATAAAAATGTTTCCAAAAGTTGATGTAAAGAATTTGGACTTCCAAATATAAAAAAATATACCGAAAGTCGATATATATATATATATATATATATATATATATATATATATATATTATATTTTGGAAGTTTAAAATTTTAATCGAATGTATCTTTCATCGGAAGTTGATATCTAAAAATAAGTTTGGAAGTGTAATTTACGTGGTTTCGCGCAAATATTCAAAAGGTATTTTTGAGATTTTATAAAATTTTAGAGGTGAAGAAGAAATCCTCCAAAGGAAAAAAATCTCCCTGAAATTTTGAACTTTAACAATAAAGAACAAGCAATAACGGACCTGATTTAATTGGTCGTGAAACAACCTAAACAAAACAGTAGTCTGCCCAAGAAAGCCCAAAAGATTGTGGGCTTAGTAAGGTTGAAAATACCACACTTGGTTAACCACAAATAACCAAGATTAAATTATATAACTGTATAGTAATTCACTTAACTTTGGGTCTACCCTAGGTCCATGTATGAGAAAAACCATTAGAAAAATAGTATAAATATGATGTGCTATGTATGAAAGTTGAAGAACAGCATTTAATTTGGGCGTTGAAATAATTTTGCAGCTATTTTCTTGATCGAACAAGCAATGTGGAGACGGAAGGCTCTCAAAGGATCCCTCCCGTCCATTGAACTTTTGTGAGAACAGTTAATATATAAACAAGTCAATCAAGTTAAATAAAAGCATAATTAACTAAACATAACGATGGGTGAATTTAACTAAGCTCATATTGACCAGGATAGAACAACGTTGATAACCAAGTAAAATTGGGTAATGTCGTCACCAAATGCTGGCACCTCACAAGATGCTCCAAATTCCTATGTAAAATTGTAACACGTAACATCCCAAAGCCAGAGGACAAAACGACAACATCGTACAAACGTCAAATGGCCTAAACGACACATTTTTTTCATCTACCCACGTACAAGCATGTTGTCATTATCGTCACCAATGCGTCTCATTTCGAAACCATCGTGCTTCTGTTCCCAATTCTTCTTTTTTTTCCTTGCGTTGGAAGATACCCTTTTGTAGCATTGTCTCAGAGTATCAAACTCGTCTTTTTCTCTGTCACTATATCATTACTTCTTACGAGATTCCACCCCAATCTTTCAGATCCTAAGAGAACTACAACTACAACACCAATTTCATAAGTTGTTGTTTGAGTGCAATCAAGGTCAGGTAAAAAACATTGTTCAGAGATGGCTCAGTCACCGCCTTATTATAACCGATTTCCTCAGACTCCAAACTCAACTAAGAAGGAACGTAGTGGCTACGAGCCATCGGACACAGAGACCGAGTGGCAAGAGATTCCACGCCACGAACGTGAAAGAAGAAACTTCACTTTACAACGGAACAAAAGCCCCATGGCACTACACAGAAGGCACCCTTCCAGGGTTGAACATGAAATCTCATCAGCTTCAACAACTTCAGCTCCACGTAGAAGACACAATAGCAAATCACCCTATAAGCTGCGCGTAGCAGAAGATGTTGCTGCTTCATCATCGCCGGTAACAGGTTTGGATACACGCAGAAATATCAGTCCCTTGCCGAGACCTGACCTTGGAAGAACTGTGTCCCCTTTCAGGGAGCAAAGAACTGAGAAGCCACACTACAAGAGATCAGTGACTGCTCCCAGGTTGAGGATTCAAGAGAGCAACCATGGAGGGATAATCAATGACACTGTTCTAAAGCAAAGAGAAGTTTCTCCTTTCAAAACGCCTTCGGTTGGAAAAATCAACGAAATGATAGCACAGGTGAAGCTATCTAACGATCCCAGAAGTGATTATTCATCAGTGCTAGAAAGCACTGATTCCATTCAACCGGGTGACCTTTTCTTTTCTCGTGAATGCAATGTCTTGCAAGGGAGGAATTCTTCGTTGCCGAAACGCATCCAACAGAGTGAGTATTTCAGTACAATGCCAACGGTGAACTCCTCGAGAACCCCATCTGAAAGCAAAGGAAATAACAGTGATCTTAACATGAATATGAATATGGGTTTGAATTCTGCTGCCACGAGTAGAAAGGGCAGTGGCACTGGTAAGACAAGTAGTGTGACAAGCGAAGGTAGTGGAAAAACGACTGCAAGCATGAGGAAATTCACAGCTAACAGAAAAAAGAACCAGAAAGATACATGGTTTGCTTGCATGAGAACAGGTAACTGTAGAACCACTAGAAAATCTCCTGAACGTCGACCTATTGACGAATCTTCTTACATTGAGAGAGCAGTGGTAGTGGAAAGCCTCCCACAATTCTTGGCAGATAAGCACCAACCTGCTTCACTTAATGGCTTCATTTGCAACAGACAAGAAGCTCAACTTCTCAAGGAATTGGTATGTCTAGTCAAAACATCTTAGTTTACATGTGAAGAAAGCTTAGACATAGAGTTAAAAAAGTGTTTTTTCTTCTGTCGATGTTCTTCAATTAAAATTGGAAAATTTTTAAGTAACTTAAACTAACTTGCAGTACAGATTTTCAATATTACTTTATTGGTGTGAAACTCTAGTTTTGATTGAAGAATAATAACAAAAACACCTGAAGAATTGCATAGTTTAGTCTTCTTCTCATACTGTACTTGTAAATTTTATAACTATGACTCAAGCTATCTTACTTTTCAGGTGTCTCATGGATCTTGCCCTCATATTTTGCTCAAAGGACCCTCTGGTTCCGGGAAAAGAGAGCTAGCAATGGCTCTTCTTCGAGAAATATATGGTGATGCATGTTGCAATGTATGTTTCTTCCCATAATTTTCCTTTCAGACGTGTTTTGTATTTCTAACCTGACTTTATTAGACCCTTTTTGCAGCTGTCTCATGATTTAAGACACTTCCCTACTCAGGTAGAGATTTATCGCTTTTCTACCTTAGCTTTTGATATGTGATAGGTACAAACTAAAAAACCGTTTATGAGAATTATTTCAAAAGGTTGCATCTTCTATCCCTTTGGTCACAGTATTTTCACTAAATTGACAGGACCAAAGGCTTAAGAAAGTCTCTGTCCCCATAACATCCAGTCCTCATCACATGGAGCTAGATGTAAACTCAGAACCTAATGCTAAATATGCTTTAATGGGATTAATCAAAGAAATTAGCAATATATATGCCATTGCCCCTGAAGTAAGCAATATTAATTTCAAGTCAGATTTTAAAGGTTAGTAGCTTAATTACTTGTTTATCTAGCTTCCTAAATAGATTTATCCTTTCTGTGAGTCTAGCTAATGTGGCTGGTTTCTCTGGATTCCAGTAATAGTTCTTTATGATGTCCACAAAGCAGTAGATAACATCCAGCACATTATCAAATGGATCGTAGACCGCTATTCTGATATATGCAAATTAGTACTCTGCTGTGAAGATGATGCAGACATCATTGGACCTGTGAAAAATCGGTTCAAAACTGTACAACTTTATGCTCCTCAAACTCACGAAGTAAGAATAAATTTTGGCATGTAAAAGTAAACATCGATCTACAACATATCAAATCATGGATTTCTTTTTTCACTTGTATTGGAGAAATAAAATGATCTAGAACATTAATATTAATTAACACTCGTTAACCTTCAACTATACAGATTGTTGAGGTTCTTATGCAGATAGCAAAGAATGAGAATTTTGATCTGTCCATGAATTTTGCTGCGAAGATTGCTACAAAATCTAAGCAGAACCTCAGAAAAGCAATCATGGCTCTTGAAGCATGCAAAGCACACAAGTAAGAGCTTCTGACTGGAAACATTACTTTAACATTCCTAGAAAATTGTCTCCATAGACTAAATGGGGTACTATGATGGACAGCTATCCATTTTCAGAAGAACAACCAATTTCAGTTGTATGGGAGGAGATTGTAATAGAAGTTGCCACAGAGATTCTAGCTGATCCATCATTTTCACGGCAAGAAATTTCTCTATCTTAACAGCTTGAAATTTGTCAATCAGGTTTAAGTTTTTAATGTAAATTTTGTTATGGTTTTATCAGCTTACTCTCAATTCGAGGAAAATTTCAAATGCTTCTCTTGGATTTTGTCCAGCCGAAATTGATCCTCCTGGTAAATAAGAGTGTCCATAAATAATTTATTCAAGTCATCAAAATAGTAGTGAATAAAGTGCATTCTGTTCAAACATGCAGAAACTCGTAGAACATCTCCTTAAAAGAATTGATGCTAGCTTAAAAAGGGAGCTATACTACTGGCATGCCTATTATGTGAGTTTCTCCCTCCATAGTTTATCTGAAGGTGATGGTAAATTGTAAAACAGAACTTGACACATTTTTAACATACCTCTTTGCTACTTCTTACCCTTTCCATTCTAATTCTTGACAACCTCTTTCACCCTTTTATGTTTGATCTTTTGGGAAATCAGTAACCAAAGTTTATAATGAACAGGACAGAAGACTCCCATCAGGAATAACAGCTTTACTAAAGTTAGAAGGTAAGGCAAAATCACCCTTCTAATTGCATATAACTAAGGATATTAATGAGAAACATTGCATATACAATACAATGATTCATACAATTGTGTAACAATTTTTTGTCTATTTCTCTCCTGTTATCGTTTGGTGTACATATGTATTTTAGAAAGATACACCAGAGAAACCGTACAGAAAAACCTAGCAGAAAATCTAAATTTTATCGTTTATTGCATGTGTATGATATAATATTATTGGCTAACATGCTCTTCTCTGCAGAATTTGTGGCCAAGTTCATGGGCATGTGCAGAAAAAACTCTGGCAATCGGCAATATGTGTAGGTTAACATGGATGTCATTACAGGATGAATTCTCACTCAGAAAATTAAGAATGTCAATATCATACGAACAGCACTGATAACGTCTTAGTTGAAGAATGTGATTCCTTATGTTCCCTGTCAAAAGTAGTAGAGATCAGAAAGGAAATTACTTAAATAAGATTCTGTTTCTTGTCTTCTATTCAGAAATGTGGAACTAATCGTCCACATTTTTGACAAAGTATACCACTTTATGCAGAGTAATATACATAACTTTAATCCATTAGCTACTTTGTTGGTAAGATGTTTGAGTAATACTCATCAGTAAAATGCATGCACACAATATTTTATAATCTCTTTTTAATTAATATGGTACTTCTAACTTAATTACACACTAATAAAAATAACTAATAGTGGTAACAACTTAATTATCTGAGAACATAACTTAATCACACACCAAAAAAGTAACTTAATTACAGTCATTAGAACCGGATTAATAGTTATCAAAGTTAGAGAATGCTAAATTTAATTTTACCCAAATTAACTTGTTACTCTGCCAAATTTAATGATTAGTATTTCAACATATTATATAGTTTTATATCATTTAAGATTAAAAATAATTTAAATGCGTATTTTTCCTTGAGATGTCTTTTAAAAATAAAATATTAATAAAAAGTTATCATAAAAAATTAACAATTAAACTTCAACTAAAAAGTTTTAGCATACCCCATAATAGGTCTCACATGTGTGTGAAACACTATAATTGAAGGTGGGGCAATATAATCCTAATGCATATTTGTTAGACATGTATCTTTCATCAAAGCATCTCAATATGGCTAATTTTTTGGAACTTGTCACAATCGAATTACTTATATTGTAATTTCAATTTTTCTTGGTGTTAGACGAATATCAAGATCACTTTCTCAATTTAAATAGTCATATTAAAAGTTAGAAATGCCTTTCAGTTAAAAGAAATAAAATGTTTAAAGTTTGAAAAATATTAATGGATTAATTAATATTTTTTAAAAGTGATATTATGTAACTCGCGATTTAATTACACTTCTGAAGTTATGGTTCTGTAGTAATAACGTTGTACTAAAATCAGTTTTATACTTAATAAATAGATTATTGTTGAAAATAAATATATTTATGATTATCAGTCAAACTGTTTCCAAGAGAAAAATATACATGATTGTACTTAACAAAACAGTATTTAAAAATAAGATTGAATTGCTTTGTATACATAAAAAAAAAAAAAAAAAAAAAAAAAAAAAAAAAAAAAAAAAAAAACAGATTAGATTTTGTAGTCAACAAACGCGTTTTCTTTCTCTAATTTGGTAGAGTGTGGTTTTGCGTGACTCTCGTACACGTAACTTTAGATCACTGTTTGTATTTTTCAACGTATATTTGATCACTTCTTAACTTTTTAGTCTGATATAAATCTCTAATTTGATAAACTGAAATTTTTATTTATTTAATTTATAAATTAAATAAATTTTATAGACTTATAGTATATTTACACACGTGACTTAATTATCAATAATTTGATTTAAAAATATTTTTTTGAGCAGGCAGCACAGAGGAAAGGAAAAAGATCCTTATGATAGTTTGGCAGCAGCCAGCGGTGAGAACAGACAAGACCACGCGGTGACGTTGTCTGAAATTCAAATATTATGTTATAATCAGTAGCCGTCTGATGAAAGCCCACTTTAATCATACGACACAGATTCACTCCACGACTGGTTGCTGAACCGTGCGATTGATACATAGATTACCTGATATATTCTTCGCTTGTTTCATACCTTCACCCATCACCTCCCGGTCTCTCTCTATATCTGTCTCTGTCTCTGTCTGTCTCACAAGTTCCTTAACCCTTTGGACCCCAATAAGGCAAAAGGTTCACTCTGCTGCAATTTCTCTTCTTTCCTTTTTATCATTCGCACTTTATTCTCTGTTTCGCCCTCATTTATTGTTATGCTCCTTCTTTTGTTTCATGATCTAATGCAACATGTGTAGTAGACCTGAAAAAAAGTAATCACCATTTTGCAAATAATGCTATTTTTTGAGGTCCCGGGCTTTTTTTTTCAACCTGATGCTCTATTAGTTAGCTACGTCTAATTGAATTGGTTTTTTCATGTCACTATATACCTTGTACACACAGATTCCTATGTCTTTTGGAATCAATCTTGTTAAGAAACGAGGTGGATTCTTCTGATTGTTGTTTTGATGGAAATGATTCGGACTAATAGTGTCTTCTTTGTGCCTGTGTGTGTGATGGTTTTGGTGATGATGTAGTTAAGTCGATATGGCTCACCATGAAGATTCAAGTGCATGGAATTCGGATTTACCTCACCCAAAGCTCAATGAAAGAATACTTTCTTCTCTATCACGGAGAACTGTTGCTGCTCACCCCTGGCATGACCTAGAGATTGGTACACCAACTTTTTACGATTTTTTGGGGGCTCACTTTAATTAGGAAAAAAAGAACTGTTTTATTTGTTTTCTCCTAGGTGAAGAGCAAATTATTGTGATTCAAGAATTTCTCTTCAAAAAAAAAATATATATTTGGACTGAAACATGTTTTTCTACATGCAGGGCCTGGAGCTCCATCAGTTTTCAACTGTGTAAGCTGTTACTGTTTTGTAACTTTTCGCAAATCTTAGAAAAAATAAAGAATCCTTATCAGGACGCATCTTGCAACATCATGGTCATCTGAGTTGTCAGGGTTTATATGAAGTTCTTTTTGGCAATCATTCAAATATTACAGATTTGGTGAATGCAGCTAGAAAATAAGTACTTTAGCTTTAACAAGGATACGATGATAACGAAATCCTCCTTTTATACTTGAGATGAGGCTGTGATTAAATAAAGCGATCTCAACAACAGATTGGAACTTAGAATCTTACATTTTGCCTGCACAGATTATTTCATTGAACTCTTGTTTCCCAACGATTTTTCATAGAGAAATACATCAATTCCCATGGCAGGTGGTTGAAATTGGCAAAGGCAGTAAGGTCAAGTATGAGTTGGACAAGAAAAGTGGACTTATCAAGGTGTGGTTTCGATTTTCTTACTTTCATTCCATATGCTTTGATGTGTTTGAAAAAGATGAAAGACTTTCTTCTAAAGGGGTTGCATTTACCGTTTCCAAACTTATCACTGCTACCTTTCTGTATGTAATGAAGCATAAATAACATACTAACGAGAGAGCTGAACAACTTAGGTTGATCGGATTCTTTACTCATCTGTTGTCTATCCGCACAACTATGGTTTTATCCCAAGAACCATTTGTGAAGACAGTGATCCTATGGACGTGCTGGTTCTAATGCAGGTATGCTTAAATTTTATTTGTTCTTGATACTTAGCAGAAATTTCTGGCCAAAACATCAACTGTATTAAAATTTGAACTTTTGTTCTGAGAAGGAGCCCGTACTTCCTGGTACCTTCCTCCGTGCTCGCGCTATAGGACTAATGCCCATGATTGACCAGGTAAAAGTTGTCTTGTCCTCGCTTTCTGTTTTTCACTAAGATTTTCATTGGACAATAAAATAGAAGTGAGGGTGAGAGGGTCTATTCTGTGAAAAAAAGAGAGGCTATATTAGTTAGTTGTTTGCTTCCCTGCAAGTACTAGTGTGTTGAACATCGAAGTCTATTGAAATGATGAACAAAACCACGCACTACCATGTAGTTGATATGACATGGTGAAATTTGTTACCGTTAACCTTTCGAACCCTAGTCCATTTTTAGCTGGGAGTGTCAGATTGAGAAGGAGATTCATTCCTTGGGAGCAACGAAATAAAATTGTAGGTTGCAAGGAACATTGATAAATTTATGTCAACAAGAGTGTAGGGAACAGCAATTTTTGTTCACTTTATAATTCACTTGCCTCTGGACATCACACAATTTGAATAGTTTTGTCACCAATTAGTAGAACTTTGAACAAATTTTGTTTTATTATTATTTCTACTACAGGGTGAGAGGGATGACAAGATCATAGCAGTTTGTGCTGATGACCCTGAGTTCCGTCATTACACGGACATCAAGGAGCTTCCTCCCCATCGGTTAGCTGAAATCAGAAGATTTTTTGAGGAATGTATCCTATTATTTGCATTTACACGTTAAACCAGTAACCACATGCATCTCAATACGTGGTGATTGACAATTAGTTTCTCTCTTAGAATAGAACCCAAAGAAAATTTGGCCAATATAAAAACTTGTTACTTTCAGATTTTCTATCTTGTCACTCTCGCAAGGAGTGTCTAATGGATTATAACCAGACACACTAAATCTTCCATAGGTATTTTTAGGACTGTTAAGTGATTCTCTTCTAATGATGCCACATCCCCTAGTTTTCTGCCAGTATCCTTAACTTGCCACACTAGACAAGAAAAATGAAAACAAAAAGGTTGACGTTGAGGACTTTCTACCATCTGAAGCTGCTGTTGATGCCATCAAATACTCCATGTAAGCTACTTTCCTTCCTCGACTCAGATTTTGTGTCTATTTCTGGTTACTTGGCACTAATTTTGAATGCTTATTTTATGTTTTAAAATGGGTGTTTTCTTTTGCAGGGACTTGTATGCTGCTTATATAGTTGAGAGCTTGAGGCACTAACTTCTTTAGAAACTCAACACCCAATTTCAGTGACCTCCAGTCAATTGTGTGCAATTTGAATGCAACTTCTTAAACATTGTGATTTCATATTGTTATGGCACTTGTGCTGCTCGGCTCTTGACACAACAGTGTCAAGTAACTCCTGCTTTGAGATGCGTTGGTAGTGCCACAAAATAATGAACTTGATTCAAGTATTGAAGCCTCTATTCCTGAAAGCTTATCTGTCAATTAACCCTATGAGTTTTCGGATAAGCAAATTCCTAATTTTAGTGCATGTTTGATTTTACTTTCTCTCTAGAAGCTACAAATAATGGTTTCTGCGTTTTCTCTTTAAATTTGACAGAAAAAATATGGGCTTGCGATGTATGCGGGTCTCCAAAAACACGCATACTGGTCTTTAACTTCAACTCAATTTGGATTAGATTTGAGAAAGTTAATTTTTAAAAAAAACAAATCTGAAAATAGTACATTCTGACGTGTAAAAATACGTATGCTTTTGAAACTTTGACGAAATTCATTTTACAAACATGTTCATCATGGGAAAGTTAAAAGAAACGCCTGCTTTTTACCAATTAAGTTTTATCACAATTAATTTTAATAGTCCATTACCTCTATCCAAATGAAATGAGATTATTTTAGATTCCAATTTTTTTTACACTCAAAGGTCTTTTTGCTGATTTCTTAAATAACGGAAACAAATATTAAATTTGAAGATTTTTAATTGAAGGCTTATTAGATTTTTTAATTTATAAAATACTTACAAATTTTATACTTTTAACTTAGTATATATTATTTAATGTTGTTGGGGGAATATGATTTTTATGTTGTTTTGTCATCTAATTTATTTATATTCATATGTTAAGAAATGTGAGAATATTTAATGAATGATTTTTATTGTTTTTATTAAAGGTGTGTTATGAAACGAAATTGTCATGTTTTTTTTTATAATTTTCACATCATCACTTATAAAGATCAAGAGATTATCTTAGTTACCACTATTGATGAAACTTTTTCAAATCATTTATCATTTCAGTTTATGCTAAAATCATTTTGTGTTGACAATGTAACTTCACATTTCTCTACATGGAGACAAGTAAACAAAATGATATGACAAAAGATAACAATATATTGAAAAATTAAACAAGAAATCCGCATATAAAAAATATATAAATCTGGAGTACTTAATACAAAAAAATGATAGGGATTTAATTAAAAATGACTTAATTAAGTTTTTAGTTATAGATAAATTTGGATATTCTTAGTTGAGTATTTGTAAAATTGTTTTTAATTGAAATTCTACAAATTCTTTTGTTTGCTGAGAAGATAAGTGATTGTTATTTTATTTGTCAACTTACTTTCTTGTCTCTACGTGTTACGTGTTATAAGAGATGTGAGTTTTGTGATTAATATAAAATAATATGATTAATATAAAATAATATTATTAATATAAAATAATATTGTGATTAATGTAAGATAATAAATAATTTTTATTGTTTCTATATTATTTTATATCTATAATTTCTAAAAAAATTTAACACATAAAAACGGGTAAGAGAACGAGATAGAATAACAATCACCTAATTCATTCAAGGAACAAAATTAAATGACATAAACTCGTTAAAAATTGTAAAAATTGTATTGATAATATATAATATACGATAATTTAAAACTTAATTAAATCACTAAAAGTTCTTAAATTTGTGAAATATTTAAAACTTAATTAAACCATTAAAAATACTCAAGATAACTCAATCACAAAATCATTTACTAAATTTTAACATTTAAATATTTTACAACTTCTTATATATTTATTATTCTTTTTAATATGATCTTATAACAATTATTTTATGAAGTTTCAAATTTCAAATAGGTCCTACTCTCCTAAGTTTCATTTAAGGAGAGAAGAAGCATATTTAAAAGTTAATGTTAATGTTAACTATAATAATGTTGTTTAATAGAACTATTTGTTAAATAGATTCTCTATACATTATAGTTTATATAAGTTGTGAAATAGGTTCTATGATTCAAGAAAAGAAGTAGTAGTATTAATTGATATTAACTTAAGAATCTATATTTTTAATATGGGAAATCCGTTTAATTCTCTAAAATAAATTTATGGTAATAACATTTTTAAAATAAACTAATTATATATATATATATATATATATATATATATATATATATATATTATAAGAAAAAAAAGTCTTTTTTTTTTCTTAAATTTTATATGTGTATCTATAGCTAGACGTCTTCTCAAATTACTCTCTTTATTTTAACTAGCGTCCACAAAGACGCGATGCATTTTTTAAATATGCGTGATATTATATTAATAAGTGATGATAATATAATGTTATTAAATTAATATATAAAATAAAATAATATTTATTAAAAATAAAGTAAAATATATAAGGAAAGATGAAAGAATAATTGTTGATAAATAAAGAAAAAAAGTTTATAAAAATAATGGTCAATTTTTCAAAATTTAATAAATAATTATATTTTAAAGAATAAAATTGATATTTTGAAATATATAAAAAAAAATACTCTTTATTATTGTTACAGATAAAAATGCATAATAGTCTTCATACATTTTCATAGTTTTTAATTTTAATAAATTATAATTTAGTTAATGTTTAAAACATATATATATATATATATATATATATATTTTGATGTCCTCCTACTTTTTGGTGTGATTCAAATACTATAAAGGGCAATTTTCAGTAAGACCCGTTAATTGTTTAGTAAATAATTTTTTCCCTCTAGAATGTGTACAAGACTGATTAAGTGTACGCTTAGAGCTTAGTTTGAAATTAATAGAACAACAATCCACTCCTTCTCTTCTTTCTACATATTATGTTTTGAAAGCTGAATTTTCTGCTTAAAAAAAATTACAAATGAATATCCAAACACAACTTAAAAGTCTAATGTTATGGATAGATAATTTTTTTTAATATAAATTATTAAAAGTTGCTTTTTTATCATGTAAATGAAAAACATTGTTAAAAATAAAAGTCGATTCAACTTTAGTTAAAATATATCTGTAGTGTAAAAACGTGAAATATTTCACGTTAATTTTTAAAATTAAAGTTGAATTTATAATTGTTTCATACTTTATCTCACTTCCTAAAGTTACTCAGTAATGATGCATATTTAATTTGTTTTAGTAAAACGGAATAAGTAGCATTTATTTACATTTTCTTAAAACACAACACTACAGTATTAATTTCAAACAAACAGAAAATATGCTTGTAAGAAGGTGAGTCTCTCCTTTTTTTGTTGTTGAAAAGGTAAATCAAATTTCTAAATCTATGGAAGTGGTTTTTAATTTATTTATTTGGTCTTATACAAAATTGATGTAAATATTGAAAATGTTTTCCAGAAATTAGAGGTGCGAGTGAAGAGAGAAGAACAGAAGAAAAGGAGAGAGAAGAGAAGATCGGAGTAGAAGTGAAGCGGCAGTGCCAGAACCACTAGCAACAGCAGAATGGGAACCTTGGGCAGAGCTTTCTACGCCGTCGGATTTTGGATCCGAGAGACCGGCCAAGCCATCGATCGCCTTGGCTCACGCCTCCAAGGCAACTACCTCTTCCAAGAACAGCGTACGAATTCCTTCAATTTTTCATTTTCATTTCCATTTAATTAGGGTTTCATTTCAATCTTCAATGTTTCTTATCTCGATTTCAAATTTACAGTGTCTAGGCATCGACCTCTGATGAATCTCTTCGACAAATATCCTTCCGTTCACAAGGATGCGTTTGTGGCCCCCAGTGCCTCCCTCCTCGGCGATGTTCACGTTGGCCCAGCTTCCTCCATTTGGTATGGATGTGTTCTCAGAGGTAAACCCTACCACCATAACGCTGTTTCCAAATTTTATTTTCAGTGATTAGGGTTTGTTTACTTCGTCTGAGATTAGCCTTCCCGGGAACGTATAGGATTACAAATGAATGTCTAGTTTACACTTGTTTGATACAACTACAGGAATGTGAAACCGTTTTAAGTGATTTTGGGTTCTCATTCAATTGCTGGAATTGTAATGTTCAGAGATTCGGCCTTACGGGCACACTATCAGTATTTGTATTTGTCTGAAATGCATGTGTTAGGAGAAGTGTGGCTGGTGAGAGATTGGTATTTTACTTGCTTAACGGAAACGTAAAATTTTTGCAAGGCTTCTTCTGAAGTGAGCTTTTTCCTTCAAATAGTATCTTCTAATAGACTTTTCTGCTCTTACGAGAAACAATAAATGTCATCGACTTCTTTCGTATGTTAAAATAAGGTTTTGGAAAAGCTAATTTGGGAGGATTTTAATAAATTTGTTTATGTAAAAGTTAGTTGTAGCTTATGGATAAGCTTCTTTCATTTTTTTTCTTCCTTTTCTTTTTCTTTAAGCACCAATTGAGAAATTTATTCAAACTGGACCAAAATGTGTAAGTGTATCTCTATTATATCCGAACACTCACCTTCAATCACGGAATTACAAATTCATTTCTTGCCCAGGGTATGCTTGGATCCACGTTTATGTGGTAAACCTGATTCCAACCCAAGTTTTAGACTCTAGTCTAATTGATTTCATTAGCGATAGCTTTTGCATCAACACTAATGTGAGTCATCATGTCTGTCCCATGTATACCTTTCAAGCTTGTGGTTCCAAATCCTTGGCGTCAACATTAATTTAGTTTACAATAACCTGAAGACCAGAAAGGTGACGTGACGTCCCTTCAGTTCCACAATGTCATATACTACAAGACAAAGATAATAATGATATATTTGAAGTGACAAATGAGACACGTACAGATCACAAGGCAAAGATGGCTAAAATTGCTGAACTTAAATCTTTTTTTTTTCATTAAATATATATTTCTTATATCAATGTTTTGAATATTAACATCATAACAGAAAAAAATAGTTGAAGATTAGTTTACGTAGTTCCGTTTCCTGTCAATGTTGTTACATTTGTTGTAGGTCAAACTTGTGTTGCATTATGAATTACTTCTCTTATTTGTATCTTTTTGTTTGTTGCTTTATATGTGACTGTTATATTAATTCATTTTCTAAGACCTCATGTTGTGCATTTTATTTCAAATTAACGAATTGCAATACTAAAGACGCCTACATAATAGTGTGTATGTGTATGCACCTTAAACTCCATTTTGTGCGATTACTTATCTAAAATCAATTTTTATTGCAAGTTTCCCAGCTGTATTTTGTATCTAAACCAATTTTCGAATATCTTTAATCTAAACCAAAAATCACATTACTCGAAGCTCACATTTACTCAGACTTACTTTAATAAATCATGTTCATTAAGAATTAATTATCAAAAGCATAACCAATCGCCCGTTAAGTTTCTATGCATTTCCTTTTGCTTTCTGAGTAAGATAGTATGGACCAGACGTTTGTTTCCTTATTCATTTTTCGTTGCTTCAACTCACATTCCAATGGAGTGTGAGAGGCAACTGTTGTACCTCTCTGTTTGCTATGCTATACGCATGTACTCATAATCATTTACCGGCATATTGCATACTTAATATATCGGAGAGTTGAGTACTGATGTTTCCCAGCTTCCTCTTTCCAATATTTGTGCTTCTCTCGCTGTTTTATACCTCTCTCTGAACATTATGCTTTGTGTGAAGGTGATGTTAACGGCATAGTTATTGGATCTGGAACTAATATACAAGACAATTCTCTTGTTCATGTTGCCAAGTCTAATTTAACTGGAAAAGTCTTACCAACAGTCATTGGAGATAATGTTACTGTAGGTGAGTGAATGTGATGAATTATTATTTCGTGAATGACTTAAGCATTGTTTTAGTATGAACTCTATATAAGGTTTCCACACTGTGATCATAGGTCATAGTGCTGTGTTACAAGGATGTACTGTTGAGGATGAGGCATTTATTGGCATGGGTGCAACCTTGCTTGATGGTGTGTATGTTGAGAAACATGCCATGGTTGCTGCTGGAGCTCTTGTAAGGCAGAATACGAGGATTCCTTATGGAGAGGTTTGTATGAACCTTCTGTTTCCCTTTGAAGAGAATGGGCATGTGCTTTGTTCTGCTCTCTCAGTCTCTTGAATATTTAAATTAAATGAAGTTACACGTGTTATGATTGATTAGAGTTATCAATGGAAGTTGTCTAACCACTCAGGCCTAAGTTTAAATGGATGATTCAAAAGGTCTTCATCTTATTTATTTATATCAGGCATGAGATTGTCTTTGTATCTTTAAACTGAAAGACTACTTTTACTTGCAGGTTTGGGGAGGTAATCCAGCAAAGTTCCTGAGAAAGCTCACAGAAGATGAAATGACCTTCTTCTCACAATCTGCCTTGAATTATTCCAATTTGGCTCAGGCTCATGCTGCTGAAAATGCAAAAGAACTTGAGGAGACCGAATTTGTAAAAGTTCTTCACAAGAAATTTGCTCCTCATGGGGAGGAATATGATTCAATACTAGGTGGTGGTCAAGAAACGCCCGCAGAGCTTAATCTTAAGGATAATGTTTTGCTAGACAAAGCTCCCAAGGCTTAATTTCTTTCTTTTTTTTCTAGTATCTTTAATGTTCGATTTTCCGGAGAATGGCTGCGTTTGTTTCCTAAAAGTTTGGAGAGCTCACACTGTTATCTCAAATGGCAACACATGCTGCACGTGACTTTATTCATCTCTGTGCTTAATAAGAAGCCTTACTTTTTGTTTCTGGATAATGACCGCAATTCAACAATTTGGCAATAGTTAGTTTTACAGTCATCCATGGACACATCTGCAGTTTACTTGCAGTTGGGAATGTATTTTAAAATAAAGATATCAGTTCAGATATGCCGGATGAACCAGTACTTTCATGGATTATAATTTTTTTTTTCTCTGTCTCATGCCATGCATTTCAATATAAATTATTTATGTATTTAAAATTAGTTATAAAATCAAATATAATAATTTAAACATACTGATATCTAATATAAAAATGAATTTAATTTATTTTAATTTTATAAAGTTAAAATTGATATAATTTATTTATGATATTTTATTTTATTTCTAATCATCATTATTAATAAAAGACCTCAATTAGTATTTCCTTAAAGACAATAACAATTTCAAATAAAAAAACTTTTGATAGTATATATAATATAAATATTTGTAATTATACAAGATTTTTTTTTTATAATCATAATACAAAATTATATAATAAAGCTATTAATTTTAAGTACTCTATTTGAAAAATCCCAAAAGAGTTTTCGAAAACTTCCATTGCCAATATTCGAACCTGAGTCTCCTAATTAAAATGATAATATGGTAACCACTAGACAACAATAAAATTTCTAGTAATTTTGTTTATTTTTTATTTGTAATTGAATTATAATAAATTTGTTCTGTTTATAAAAAAAACTTCCGTTGCCGGGAATCGAACCCGGGTCTCCTGGGTGAAAGCCAGATATCCTAACCGCTGGACGACAACGGAATTGTTTGATAGCTTTCACAGTATAAGTAAACTCTACATTTATTTTTTGCTTCAATGCTCTAAAAGTAACTTGAAAACATTTAATTAATAAAAATCACAATATTACTCAAAATAAGACCACCAAAATCGTACAACTTTGTCTTTTGAGTTTGTTTAGCTAAATAAAATTAGTATACTTTTATTATAAAATAAAATATTTACTATGTATTTCGTTTCAGATTTAATAGATTTTTTCAATAAATATTTCCTCTTAACCACTTAAATTCATCATAGAAAATTATATTTTCCTTGATATAGTAACATATGTGTGTGTTTCCATATGAAAAAAAATTATTAGAGACAATATTTTTTTTAATAAATTAACATATGTCCTAACTAGAAATTACACGCCAATATTTTAAATAAAATATTCCTTGTAACATTTGACAGTAAAAATAGAAAATTACTAAAAATATTATAAAATCGATAAATCCAAAGTAAATAGACATGATATATATATATATATATATATATATATATATATATATATATATATATATATATATATATATATATATATATATATAGTGTTTATATATATATATAATAAAAAAAAAAAATATATATAAA
>Ga0214543_1007407_pt1 | contig 18864 bp, 11 predicted proteins | sample CNSS2metaG_FD_160094 | JGI IMG/M metagenome (GOLD analysis project Ga0214543, IMG submission 160094) | Root nodule microbial communities from cowpea collected in UCLA plant growth center, Los Angeles, California, USA - CNSS2 | ecosystem: Host-associated > Plants > Roots > Nodule | place: USA...
AAAAAAAAAAAAAAAAAAAAAAAAAAAAAAAAAAAAAAAAAAAAAAATTTAAAAAAAAAAAAAAAAAATAAAAAAATTAAAAAAAAAAAAATCAAAAGAAGTTAAGGAAAACGTAAAAAAAAAAAAAAATCAACGACACCAGTGTCGTAACCGGTGTCGCCCCATGTAAAAACAAGGCACCGGTTACGTAACTGGTGCCATGACTCCTCACTAACACAACAACATCGGTGCCAACCCCAACCCCACAACACCTCACCACCACCGCGACAGAACACCTCACTCACCACCTTCACTTGTGCCATCCACTCACCACCCCAACACCGACTGCCCTGCAACCGGTGCCCACACCGGCTGTCCTGCAACTGGTGCCCACACCGGCTGCCCTGCAACCGGTGCCCACACCGGTGCATTCACAAACTCCAGCTGCGAGGGCACCCCTCACCACCCTCACAACCACTGCATTATCACCACTCACTCCACCTCCAACACCACTCACTCCACCACCCCGCAAGATCGGTGACGGCCCTCCCGCAACTGCAGTGCATGTGAGCGAAGTGAAAAAACGAGGGCAAAATGGGAAATAAATCCTCTTTACTCTCTAATCTGCTCATCACAGGGTGGATGAAAAAACCTACACATCCCTCAAATCCGCTCTCCGTAATCGTTTTGAATCCATACAATGGAACACAGTACCATTCATGAATCCGCGCTCCCTAATTCGTTTCAACAGTATCATCCTCACAAACGAACAGGCCCTAAATATTTATAAAAAAAAATGTTTGTTTTGAAATATTATTTATCTTTCATGATAATTAAAGCTTTCATTATCGTTTTCTTTTATTTTCTCATACATAATAGAAATTCTTTTAGTAATCTTGTAGGATGACAATTCAAATGGAACAAAAACTTTTATGCTTCTTATTCGATTAGCGACGTGGAAAGTGAAGCATTAATTATTTAATGAGAAAATCATGTAAAAGTGAAGTGGTTTGATTTAATGGATAAATTTGAGTAAAATGTTTACTTATATATAGGTGATTAATTGAATTGAATTGCAGAAAATATTCTTTTTATCAACAATAAAGAATAACAAAAATTAAGGTATAAGTTATTTTTAACGTAAATATAAAATGACTTTTATGTATATATTTTTAAATATAAACATTATTTTGATTTTAAAAAAATAGTTGAAAAACTGAAAATAAATTATTTTTTAATAATATGAATCATTTGAAATATTATTTATTAGTTTTCAATAATAATTATGAAAAGTAGAAAAAAAAAACCAATAACTATAATTATGTTAAAATAAAAAATATTAAATTTTACTTACAAAACAAATTATAAAAATTCACTACTTTTTTTCTCGTTTCATACTTTATTATCTGTTTCAAAATTTTGTCTGCAAATCATCCTGCACCAAATAAACACAATTTTAACTTGTCATCTCAAATCAATCCTATCTCTTGAAATAGTAAATCATTTCGACCATTAAAAGTGTTATACGTAAGACTTAAAATGTTTTCTTTCTGATACGAAAATAAGTTTGACAAATTCATGCTACTCATAATTTCTGAACAGATATTGTCAATCACCCGTCAAGTTCCAATGCATGACATGTAATTCAAAATGAACAGCTGGAACCCAGATTTAGAGGTTTACGTAAAAACCCTTCCAACTTAGCATTTAGGATTAAATCCTCAAAAAGTTACATGTTTTGAGTATAAAATAAAATTAGATCATACACTAACTCTAAATTCAACCTCATTTAATTTGCATCCTATACTAATAAGGACCATCGAAAATGAAAAAGAAAACACGATTAACGAAAAACTATTTAAGAACTAAAATTTATTAGAACTCCATCTGTTGCTTTACAAAAGCTATATAAGATTTTCATTACCAAAATTAAAAGCAATACTTAAAATTTTATATTTTTAATGAAATTTTAAAGAAGTTGTTTCCTTTTTTTTATCTCTGTTTCAATATATATTTATATGTCAAGATTTTATCTTTATTACTATAACTGACTTTGCTCTCTTTATGTTAATCGCTTTACTTCAATACAAGTGAAAGAATCATTTTGGAAGAAGAAATAGAATGTCAAAAAATCATTTTCGAAGAATAAATAGAAGAATACCAAGGGAGGGAGTAATTAAACATATAACGACAAAAGATTATATTATTTTCAAATTTTAGAAGTAACAACTAAAAATCTATTTTTATTATGATCGAGCAAATTCTACGTTCATAAACATAGTCATCCCTATTCTAACACTACCACATGATTTTTTATTGATTATAAATGCAAATATCACTTTCAAGAAGCTTAATTATAGCATAAATACGTGTAGCAGTTTGTTGGCAGCTGAAGAAGGTGGTAGAGGGTTTTGTTATGCACTTTATTTAAATAATTAACGTTCTTAATCATAGCACAAATTTGCTTCGGGACTTTCACATGGTAAAAATTTCATGAACATGCAATGAAAGTGGGTATGGTATATTTATGGGGTCTTCTACGATCTCCAATCCTCCATTATGTTCCTGCGGAGTTACTGAAAATCCTCACCCTGGAAACCTACCTTTTCGTTTTCGATCAATGAGCAGCTTTAGTGCTGCACTTTCCCCTAGAACACTCCACTCTCCAATACTAGGGTTTTACTTACTTCCCTTCTCATTACTACAACAAATAAATTTCACTACCAACAAAAGCAACACGACAACGACATCTCAACCCGCCATTGTTCAATGCAGACCAGGATGTTCTCCGAACAGAGCGAAGAATAAACAGATATAACAAACACACAAAGCAGAAAGAAAGGGCAAAAAAAAATAAAAATTATAAAATGTGCCACAACGGACGCCAATGATGCTAGTTCCAAGGTCAACGCAGAAGCTATCATTATCGTGCAATTGAAAACAAGAGAATCACTTTACTCCGAGTATGTCGTTCTCACGAAACCCTTAAATTCCCAGTACACAAAATTAATGCAAACATAAAAAATCGAAACAAGCACTGAAAAGCGCAACCGCATGCTTAAACACAGCACTGTCAACGATTTCAGGATTATCGATAATTTCAAGTACTTACCAACCCATAGTACACATATAGACTTTCGACACATAAACCTAGTTAATGCTCCTACCAATCATAAAAAACCAAACCCTAAAAAAACCACATTCCCCGTGAATGCGAGAGAATTAACGTCACCCGACAATGTAATCAACAACAACAACAACACAGAGATCTGATTAATTCAGATATAGATTAAAACAAAAGAACCATAAAACAGACTGGACATGTTTTTCCTGTTTTTCTCCATCACTAAAGCTACCAAATTTAACAACCATTAACGCATCAATAATTTCCAGAAGTTAAGCATTTTGCGTCCTGGTCGCAAAGGAATTCAAAAGTTCGGGATACTGAAGATAATCTTCAATGCTGGAGAACCCTGGAATGTGGTTCAACATAAACTGGTTGTCTCTCTGGAAAGAGGTCATACCCTGCATGGCATTAAAGCCACTAAGAGCTTCAAATTGTTGCATGGGAGAATCATGACAGACACCAAAACCTTCGACCTTGGGAAGAACCCTCATCCTGGAATCACCATAACCCTTGCTAGCAGAAACAACCACATGATCATATATCTGTTGAGGAACCGACTCGGGAAGAGACTGATTCAAAGTCGAAGTCTCAACTTTTGGCTTCGACTTGGGCAAGAACTTGTGAACTATCTCTTCCAGCAGCCCAGAATCCGAAGACTCACGAGGGAAAAAGTCGGAGTCTTCATCAATAACATCAGCTACCTCAACTCCATGATTGGCACCAACAGTGTTTTGGTAGTTATCAGCGTTGCCGACACAACAGCCGTGGAGATAGTTAGTAGCAGTAGGAGGTAGAGTTGAAGATGAAGTGTTGACATAAGTAGGAGATTTACTGTTATGAAACTGCTGATTGGAAGCAGAAGAAAGCAGACAGGGGTTGGAAGAAGAGTTAAGGAAGTCACGAAAGAGAAGCATGTTGAGAGAGGAAGTAGAGGAAGAAGAGCTGTTGTGGGAAGTTGCAGGAAAGTCACTCCCCAAGTTTGTGTTATGGGGAAACCTGCTGACGTGGCAGTGCTTGGGGAGGTTAAAGGGATGGAAGAGGTGGGGATCAGCCGCGTCAGGGTAGACGAAGTTGGTGCGGGCCTTGACACCGCGCATGGCTCGGGCGGCGCAGTCGTAGGCACAGGCAGCCTCCTCCGCCGTGTCAAAAGTGCCCAACCAGCGCCGCTCCTTAGATTGCGGGTCACGGATCTCAGCAGCGTAGCGACCCCAGGGGCGGCGGCGAACTCCACGGTAACGCATGGCGGTGCCGGAGTTGGCGGTGTCACGCAAGGTGCGCTTGGCAGCACACTTCTTGGGGTGAGGGTCTGAAACGACGTCGGGTTCTTGAGTTGGTGCGACTCCGTTAAGACGACGCAATGCTTCTTCCATGATTGTATTGGATTTGAGTATGAGAGAGGAAGCGTGTGATAGCTTTCTTCTTCTCAGTTTGAAGTTGGAGAGAGCTTGTTCTGTGTATCTGCTCGTGTGGGTAGCTTTATTTATACTATTTTGACAAACAGTTGACCATTGGTTACTAGAACATTACATCAACTCACTCTCTCTTACTAAAATCAATATCAACTACTATAAATTAAACTTAAGAATTTCATTCTAAGTTTCAGTTTTTAACTAATTTTAGTTAGTAAAAGTATATCTCTTTTCTAGAATTTTCAGTGTCATTGTTATTAATTTTCTTACACTGTTATATTATTAATTTTAAGACATGAAAATGAAACTAAGTTTGAAAGACCACTATAGCTTTAAATATTTTCTTTTCACATCATAAAGTCACAAAATTTATTAATACTAAATATTATTAATGATTTCTTTAAAGAATTACCAGAGAAAATTTATATTTTTTACTGTTAGAATTGATTCAAAGTTTAATCTTATTTATTGATTTATTTGAGAAATCAGAACATGTAATATATATATATATATATATATATATATATATATATATATATATATATTCGTTCTCTCTTCTCAATAAAAACAAAGATATATGGTAGTTTTTAATGAAACCAATATACTTCAATTCTATTCTTATAAAACATTCAAATTAAATTTTTTCTAAAAAAGTTGCTTTCAAATTAATGACTCACTTTGTTTATGGTGGAAAAGTAATATATATACTCACATTCAAATAACACATATATATATATATATATATATATATATATATATAATAATGGTTATATAATATTTATCTTAGTATGATTATATTACGGTTTTAGTATTAAACATGAAGAGACACAGACATATACTTTGAATTCCATAATATTCAAAATATATTAAAATTATCTTTTAAAATATAAAATTAGGTTAACATTTAAATATTTCTAAAAATACAATTATATATTATAAATTATCTTTTGAAAATGTAAAATTAATTCAACATTTAAATATTTACAAAATATAACTATGTAAACATACATATACAACTCCCATCATTCCATCAATAATTGTATTGTTATTCATATTTTCAATTGCATTATCATTTATTCATGAATAACACATGATAATAATATAAAATAAAATAAATCAAACTAAAAATAAGATAAATTAGTGCGATTATAATAACTCGTACAAATCATTTATCATCATCTCATAACAAAGGTAATTTTCATCAATTCAACTGTTCAATAAACTCAAGAAAAATCATATACGTTAACATAATTTATACCCTTAGTAGCACGAAATATAACCACAACCCTTGTATTGTGTCCCACCAAATATTTTTACATACAAATAAGTGTAATTTAAAACTTTTTTTATCAGCAAATAAAACCTATTCAATCATTGACCCATCTGAGTTCATTTTACTCTTTTCAAACATTAACGTATAATATGAATCAAGACATCTTTATACAGTGTCAATTAAACAAGTTACCTATAAATCAAATTCAAGCATTACACATTTCAAGCTTTTCAAAAACTAAAAAATCAATCTTTAAACAAACACTTTAAAGTCTATCATGTAAAATAAAAAAATTCATCAAATTCACTCTACTCCAAACCATAAACACAATCTAAACATTTTAATTCAATAGTTTCTCTTACCTAAAAAAAATTTTACACCTACAAAGATTTCATAGAGTTTAACTTTCACAAGTATCTCTAACTAAAAAAATAAAGTTCAAATTAACGATCTAAATATATCTTTATAACCAAAAAAAATAAAGATTCAGAGTTATTTAAGGTTACTGCAAAACCTCTTGTGACTACATACACAAAACAGAATTGACTCAAGAAAAGAAACACAAGAAGTGAAGTTACTATTTTCATGAAATTTATCGGTTAATTGTATTATCCTTTACAAATGCTAAAATATGGTTAGATTTTTGAAGACGTGAAAGATGAATCCGAATCTTAGATAAATGACAAAGAATGTTTAGAAAAAATATTTAAAAAAAAATGACTATTTTTATAATTTTTATAAAATGAGACTCGTTATAATAAAGTTTTATTTATAATTTAACTTCTTATTAATAAAATATTTGAGGATATCAAATCATATGTACTCTCTTTATATACTTTTATATGTAATCTCTTTATATGTTGCAGATAATTTTTTATAGGATGAGATGTCATGATAAAATGTGTTTGCACCAATTTCATAGTGTTTCTTCCTTTGTTTCTTTTTACAAAATAATGCAAAATAAGAGAGGTGAGTGTGTTTATATTTTGTGAAGAAAGTTAACTTAAAATGAAAAAGTATTTGTGGGTTTCAATATTGTTACCTAAATGCACCTTACATATATGCCATTTTATTGAAAGAAATGAGAAATTCAACCCTTTGAATATATATATTCACGTGGGATGTGAGAAGAGAATGGAAGTGTCTTGATTATTTATTTTTTATTTCTCTTTTTTAATCCATTTCAATTTTCACAGTACTTAAAGTACATTTCTTTCTTTCTATACTACAGTCTTATATTTATTCTATTTATATATGAACAAGGGGAGAATGTATCAAAGGTTAAAAAATAAATTAATTGTCTGTATGATTTATTGTTGTTATTATTATAATTACAGGTAGTTTTTATTCAAATGAATTTATCCCTAAACTAACTTTAAATTCATTATTTTTAAAATTATCATATGTTTTTATTCTTACATCTATTTTAAAATTTTATTTGTATTCTTATTTTCTTTCCTTTAATTTAAATAACTCTATTTTCTATTTAGCTTCTCCTCCTTTTCTTTACTTTTCTTTCTCTTTCTTTTCACTCCCTAGTCTAAATAAAAACTTAATGATAACTAATGCAATGCAATTGAAATGCATAAAACTTTCACATAAGATTCTTTCTTTATTTTTTTTGTGTACACCTCAACTCTAAAATATAGTATTTTTGAACTTTAAAAAAAATTATCATAAAACTATATAAAGTTGAAGAATAAAAGACAGTAAAAAGGTAAGACTATTTAAATTAAAAAAAAATTACAAAACAAGTAAAAAGTAATATATGTGTATTTATCATTCATTTTATTTTTTAATTGTTTATTCTATAACATTTAATAATGAAGTTTAATTTTGTTATAACATTTTAGAGTTCAATTTCTTTTATATCTTTTACCTTTTATATCTTTATATTTATTATTTAGTATTCATTATTTAAAAAAATACCAAAAAAGGGAAAGAGTTTTTTTTCGTTGTATAATTATAATCATGATGATTTAAATAAAAATTAAAACATTTTTATATCTATTTGCTATTCATATTTTATTATAATTTCACTTTTTATTATGATTTCAATTTATAGTGTTCCTATTATATGATTATAATATTATAAAAAATGATAAAAATATTTTTAGAATTACCTTTTATATAATTTTTTTTAACTTCAATGTAAATTTTAATAATATTTTTATTATGATAATTTTTTTTTTCATTATCATAAAAGTTATTCATACATTTGCGTACACAATTTTCATAAATATAATAATAAATATAATAATAAGTAAATATAATTATAAATATAAGAATTAAATAATGTAAGCATTACTAAAATATCTATAATATAGATTGTTGTGACATTTTTCTTCACTGTTGTAAAACATATTATATGTATATATATTTATTTATTTATTTTTCTTGTTATTCTCATATTTAACTCTCTTTTTTCTCTTTGTCATTTTTTCAACTTTTTTATTTATTTTGGGGCTCACTTCACTTATACATGGGTGATCACTGGTGTAATGTAATAGAACTTTGATATATAGTTAGTACTAGATCTTTGTTTTCTGTACACCAAAATTCTAAAATATAGTATTTATTAATTTTTGTAAACAGTAACTTCTTATAAAACTATATTTAGTTTTTATATAACATGTTTGCACATATTAAATACATGGTTTTCAACAGCATGCATCTTCATTGAAAAGAAAAAAAAGAGGCAAATACATAATTCTTTACACAAACTTATTGTAAATAAAGCTCCTATAAATAAAATAACTCCTTATAAAGTGAACAAAATACAAAATTTTAGATGATAAAATAATCTAAAAAAAATCCAAAAGCAAATACATTCCCACTTATCCATTTTCCTAAATAGACAAAGTTAAGTTATATCTCACGAGTGAAACTGTTTTTTTATTTTTTAGATAATTACCCTGATAGGTAGGACAAATGGGCAATGCTAAACTTACACTACAAGTTGGAGGAGCGACCCTGAACACTGTGCATGCATGGCATCATGATAACCTCTTCTGTCTGTCCTTCATCCATTTCTCCACACAGCAGACATGGACATGCGCATACATACATAGCTTAACTTTCTTATAGATCTGACTTTTCAAAAACCTTTCCACCGATGAACTTTGGTGCTTCTGCAGAGTCCTTCCAGACAAACCATGCAGCTATATATGCTCCTATCACCACAAACACTTTTCTTTTCTATGTCCCTTTTAATTAATCTAACATTTTCTTATAATCCCCAAAACCACACTGACAAAAGTTAACAAAATTTTCATGTTATGGGAGTGCTTATAACTTCAATTTTATGCAAATTAACCATCTACAATGGTTTGTAAAGTACACAGAGTAAATATAATATCAATCATAAATTTTTTGTTAAACCATTTATGAAGGACTTTAATCTTTGTCTGTCTGTGTCAATCTTGTTGATATAGTAATGAAGTAATGAAGGTGTTACTGTTGTGACTTGTGACAGCTTGCTTGAGCGCATGACAGTAGAAATAATTGTCTTTGCCTATTTCCGAGAGTACGTGCACAAGAAATTATATATACAATAGTGGGAGAAAGAAGGTAATTAAACATTGCCAATTTTGGGTTGTGAAAAGTTTTATTTTTCTTTAATGTTCGAAAGTTGTGTAAAAAAGTTTATGAGTATGGATTGAAGTCACAATGGGTTTTTTAGTATCTTTGCATGTTTCCTTTTTACAATCCTGCATGAGAATTTTTAAGAATTTGGAAAATACTACAAACCTGATAAAGAAGAAAGACATTTAAATTTGTTTCTTGCAAAAGTTATGATTGAAGTTGGATGGAAGTCAAAAAGGGGTTTAGGATCTTTGCACATGTTCCTATTTGGTCTATTTTGTACAGTGTTGGGTGAGGATTTTAAGAAACGGAAAATACTAAAAAACTGATAAGTCGAAATGCACATAAAATTGATTTAAATGAAGGTTTTGGATGGATAGTTCTCCACCCAACATGTAATAAATAGGGAAGATCTCCCGGCAGGAGGGTTGATAAAGCTGCTTTTAGGTTGCAGCATGTTTTAGTTTAAAAAATGTAGAAATTTATGGGAAGTTGGAGAGATTCTGGTCCCTTGTGATTATCATTTTGAATGATTACACTGGCGGCGCTCAGAAATTGTTCCTCCCACTTTGGTTTCGTAGGCACTACTTTTCACTGATGGTTTTCCTTTTCAGTTAATTTTGATTATGCATTTCGTTTATGTTGCTTTTAACTGATGTGGAGGGTGAAAACCAAGGATTTAAAGATCACATGGACTTGTCTCATTATATAGGGGTGAGTTTAAGAGGGTGAAAGATTAGGTTCTGTTCGAAGCTAGAAAGTGCTAAGCTAATGTAGCTTGTTAGGACTTTGTACTATTTTTAGTCAGAGAAAAAAAGGGTGGGGAACCTCAAATACAACCAAGAGTTTAGGGTATATGTATGTACACACCCTTCCTCAAACTTCGCATTGCTAATTTCTACCACACCTTAACTAATCTTTCCCTCACAACTAAAACCATTACAACTCATCAGAACCAGAATACATTTCTACATTAATTTTCTACACTTTTTCTCTTCCATATTCACTTCACCAAATAGATGCGTGTTATTATTGCTGTCTGTTCAACACAAGTATTTGTGTTCAGTGAAACTGTTACCTCTATTTAACTGTTCATTTTGCATAGTCAAAAAAGTTTATCCCTGAAGGATTATAAACTTTTCATGTATAGGTTTGAAGTATGTGAGAGAAACTTGAACTACTTTGACTTTTTAACCAATCATGAACAAATTAGAAGACCATTTGCCACAACATTTCATGCTCATATTATATTCACCTGCCATAAATGACCAAATTACCAGGAAGTATAGTGCTGATTCCATTATCACATAATTTATAATATACAGTAAAAATATAATTATAAATATGTACAGTGTATTTACAACCCTCTGAGCTAGTATGCCAAAAAAATATTTGAATTAAAATCTAAATATAGTGTCCAGGAGGATTTACAAAATTCATAAATATACACATATATATATATACAATCTACTCACGTATATCATCAAAATAACTCAACAACCTTACTATTGTTACTATTGCACTCTATTATCATATATCTATTTATGAGAGTTGAGAAAGATTGACCGATCCAGAGTTTCAATATGAAAAGAATTAAACCTTACAAATACAAAGAATTTATTTGTGTCATAAATTAAATTTGTGTAAAATTGATAGCAATAACATTTAAGAGGCAGGAGTGAGTTGTATTATAATAGACATTTTATTTTGTTGTTGAATGCTGATTTAAAATTGATGAGTTTGTTTCGTAAAGTGATTGTTTATTTTTAATCAAATTTAATTTATGACACAGACAGAGAGTTTGATAAAATGGGTGGCGTGGTGATGTTGCTTGTAAAGTACTTATGCTTGTTTGAGTAAACTGTCGATTTTAATAATGATGATGTTCGTATATATAGTGTTGTTCAATTTTTACTAATTTACTCTGTGTTTTGTAGTTGTGCTATCTACCTATAATAGGGGATAATACAGGTGATAGTCGAGTGCAACAATGAGGCTGTCGAGTTAATTTGAAAATATGTGAGTATATTTTTGTATTTTGTAAACCTTCCAACACACTTCGTTTAAGTTTTAATTTGAATAAGTTTTGACGTATATATTAGCTTAGAGGATTATAAATATATTATATTTATATATAATTATATTTTTATTGTCTGCTATTAATTACTAAGCACCAAATTTACAATTAGTGATCATAAAAGTAACAAGTTTTTATTTTTTTGTTAAGTTACATGGCCAAACTAACTAAATTACAATTATAGTGATCATAAAAGTAATCACAACATGAAGAGCAACAAATGATAGATAAAACATAAAACCATGAAAAAAAAGTGTGTGATAGCAAACTACTTTAAAGCACAGAAAAGAGTAACGAAATAGAAAAGCAACTACTAACATCGCAATTTCAACATCTTCTAGATAGAAAACAAAGTCAAAAAAAGGAAGATAACACCATTTTCAATGATTTCGTTCTCGTTAAATTGAAGCTAGTACAAAAATATTGGGCAGTTTGTGATCGAAAAAAAAAAGTTGGAGATTCAAGACTGGTTACATTTAAAATTTAACAAAAAGAACTTTAAACCAACTATCAACATAACTAATCTACATGTATGGATGTTCTATATTATTCTGCTCAGAAACTATCTAGAAAGTGTTTGTTGTCACATTAGTTTTCTAGCAACTATCATAAAATGTACATCCCAATTTGCACAAATATTACCACCCTAATACTAAATTATAATTTTCTAAAAGCATTTTTAATAACTTATATTAACTAATCAAATTAATATAAATCCAATTCAATAACGAAAGGCTAAATTTACCTTCGGTTTCTAATATGCAATTCTTATCCCTATAAAATTTTAATAACACATCTCATCCTTTAGTTTTCAAAAAATTAAGCAATATTTTTTCTCAACATTAATATCTCACCGAATATATCTGAAAGATATTGACACTTTTTCAATGATGATATGTTAAAACATATTATTAAACATTATTTGTTAATATCCTACGTGAATAATTAATTAACATTATTATTAATTAATATGTCAACATTTTTTCATTAGAAATTGGATAGTACATCACTACTGAATCTTAATGATTTCATTTTGAAATATTAAATATCAAAATTAAGCATTCACAAAATAGTAAAGACCAGCAATAAATCCAAATTAATTAAAACAGTGTTAAAGAGAATAAATGTTATGTTAAAGCTTGAACGATTTTTGGTAATAACAGAATTGGGAGTAGATAGATCGATTAAAGATAAAAAAAGAGGAAACAAAATTATTTAATTGAAGGGAAAAAGAAATGGGAATAAAGTGAAAATAAAGAGATTACAATGTTTAGTTTAAATAAAAAGTAGTTTAGATACATTTGAACAATTTAATCCTGATGGGGTTGTTTCATTTGGTATTTTTTTTTCGTGTATCCTTCTCATTAATTAATTATGGTATAATTATAAATTGTTATATGTTTTCAAATGATGTCAAAGTTAAAATTAATATATTGTCCCTAAAGAGTAACAAGTTGTAAATTGAGTTGACATAATGGTAATGAATGTTATTAAAAATGATTGATGATGATGAATAGTGGGAATAGATTATGTTGTAGTAATGAACAACATAAAGAATGCATGATGAGAATGAAAGTCCTCCGTAAGAAATTTGATAAAAAGGTGGTTTTGTGTGTTTGATTGGATGATTTGATACGAAAGTTTGAGCGTGAAAGATTTGAAGAAATGGTATTAACCGGTCATTTAGAGGTGCAATGATAAAACCAGTATCGAAGAATGGCGACTCAGAAACTCCATCACGTTGCTTGCTGCTGCTTCTTGCTTGTCATGACAATGGAAACCTTTCCGCACAAAAACACCATCAAAACGGATCAGGAAAAGGAATTAAAAATGACGGTTATCTGGTACTACACACCAGATGTTGCAGCAGAAACAAGGATATTTCTATCAACACAACAAATCTTCAGTCAGAGACAACAACATCAATATCAAACCACCTTTTTAACCGCTTGGTTCCGAGACCTGGAGACAACAACATCCCTAAACTCTAATTTTAACATAACAACATAATCATCCTTTCTTTCCTAATTAAGCTTCTTTCACTATTTCCATACATAAGAGAAAAAAAAAATAAAAGATCTTCAAACTTTTGAAGATAGAATATCATTAATGAGTTTGGTTAATGAAATATTGAGTCATGTCGTAACAGTTTTTTTGTTCTCTCTCCTATGGTATGAGCAGAGGTTTACACGAAGGGCAAGATGAGGGTAACCTCTATGAGTATATATCTCCATGACTAAGAATCAGCTTTTTAATAAAATCTCTGTGCATTCTTCTGATGCATGTCATGACTGCTAAGTGATTGACCCTTTCTGTGAAAATCTGCAACATCTTTCCTTTCATAAGCCTTTGGCATTGACGACATGTAACAAGTAACAGAGGCAGCATATCCCGCTTCATCTTTCCTTTTGCTGATTGCTCAAGAATAAAAGATACGATTTCACTTTTCATTCTTAACTAAGTATATTTTTAATTACCCTCACCCTTTAAACTTCTACGTCAACATTTACCATACAAACGTAAATTATTAAATCAAATAATTACGTTTTTCTTTTCACAACACAGTTACTGGAATTCATTGAATAATGAAGTATTCAAATAATAGTTAAGATTTTTCATTTCCATAGACGAATTGGGATTATAATTCACCATCTCATGCATATTACTAGGAGTGTGCGTTGTTTTAGGTAAAATTCACGTCTCATGACACATTTTTTGTTATAGACTAGTTTTCTTAATACCAAAAAATTAGAAAATTGAATCTGTAAGCAAGAACAAAAAGAGTGACAGTACAACTTTTATTCTAATGTTTTTGAGAATTTCTGTCAAACGAATATTAATATATATTTCAATTAAATATATAAAACATTTTTTCATTGTATTTTATCGTTATTATATGCAACATTGTCTATTTTTATATTCTTTAGATCATCGCAAATAAAAATACATATCAAAATGAGGTAATTAAAACATTCGTCATTTTAACACATTATGATCGCAAAGACCATGTATATACATAATGAATCAATCATAAAATTATTTATACATTATATACGTGATATCTCTCAATAACATCTTTAACTATATATAATATCAAATTAACAAAGCGTCAAAATTTCTAATCATATTATATATCTAATGTATAATACAATATCACTACATAAGGTAATAACTTACCAAAGTAGTTTACATTTAACGATTTATTGTAATTTTTAAAAAGTGATGATCAGTTCTTTTTCATCAATTGGTTTGTGTTTTCTATTTTTTTTCATCTAATTTACCTTTCTAGTTTGTTTAATTTCTTGAATATTTTTTTCCGGAAAAAAATTTAGAATCTATTTTCAAGATATGCTTTCTTCGTCAAAATATAGTTTATAAATTATTTATTATCTTTTTATTCCCATCATTTTAATAAGATGTGTGAACTTTTCTGTTTCTATGTATTTTAAGGCTTAAATATGTTTTATAAAAGTGATAATAAAACTATTATCATAGTCAACTTATGTTATATTCTTAATTTTCTTTTATATTTAAAATTACTTTAATTCATTTAAATAAAAAAAAGGGCAATTTTAGAGGAAAGACGTATAAGTAAGTTTAATATTCATCCATGCAAGAATTAGATGTATCATGATCTAAAACACTTAGTGGTAGCCTAGCACGAGAATAACTGTAGTTCAGTTTGTGACATCATATTTAACTTGTTAGAAAGAGAAGCCAAATGGTATGTTGAAGTGGCAGAATGGAAATGGTATGGTGTTTCCATATGGATATTTTTATCCATTTACCAAGATTTATGAAAGAGCATGATGCAATGTGAGTAATAATTGATAGATTGACCACGAGTGCACACTTTATGAATATGATAATATAAAAGGAAAAGTTGGCCTAGTTATATGTAAGTGTTGGGAACTAAGATAAAAATTAGTTTAACTTATCATCCCAAACTGATGAACAATATAAAAGAACTATTCAATGTTTAGAAGATTTATTGAGAACTTATATATCTTTTGGACCATTGGGGAAGCTGGGATGAGATAATATCTACAATAACAATTATCAAGTAAGTAATGGCTTGATGGCTTTTGAAGATTGACATAATTGTATAACTTCACTATGATGGATGGAGAAAAGTTTTTGCAAGGACCTAAATTGTTGAAGCTAACTAATGAAAATATCAGTTTGAGGGTTGACAAAATAAAGGCATACTTGAGTAAGCATAAGCTATACGGAAATTAGAAAAGGAAGTCACTAAAACAAAAGTATACATGAGTATTCTCGGGATTACAAAACAAAAACAAAAGGATTAGTTTAAAAGTTGAATAGTTATATATACGGACTAAGACAAGTTTCTAAACAATGATTTTGTAAGTTCTTTTTAATCTTATTGCTCTCTATTTACTTATTGTTGTGATTCTGCATTGGTCATTTTGTTGGTCTATGTGACAACATCATCCTAGCAAGCTTCAATTCTTCTTATGCTGATAAGGTACAATTGTCATTGAGTTATTCATTTAGACTAAAGAATCTTGGTTCTCTTAAATGCTTCATAGGCTTTGAAAATTTCAAATCCAACAAGGGTATTTTGCTTGAGATGTTGGTTTTTTAGGTAGCAAACCAACTACATTACTTATGGATGCCAATTTAAAACTTAGCTTCAATGATGGTAATCCTATTGATGATCCCTCTACGTCTAGAAGATTAATTGAAAGACTTATGTATTTAATCGGTTCTAGACTAAACATTACCTTTGCAACTCACAAGCTTAGTTAATATATGCATAATCCATTAACAACTCATTTAGTTGTAGTTCATCACTTATTATAGTACTTGAAATCCACTTTAGGCTGAGATTTTTTTCCTGGCCAACAACAAACTTCATCTTTGAGCATATATTGATGGAGACTGGGGAAATTGTTTAGATACTAGAAAATCAATCACTGATTTTTGTGTTTTCCTTGGTGATTCTTCAATCTCCTAGAAGTTTGTCAAACAAGGTATTGTGTCAAAGTCTTTAACAAAATTAAAATATCATGTTTTATCTTTGGATGTCATCAAAATTGATGTACTAATGATTACAAATTATTTTCATAGTTGTGGAAGGTGGCCAAAAGGATGTAATGCTTCTTTTGTTAATTTCATCCCTAAGGTTGATAATCTACAAGGCCTAGAAGTGTACAAACCAATATCTTTAGTAGGGACCATGTACAAAATAATATCCAAAATTATTTTGAATTGTGGTATAATGAAAGTAGCCTTCAAATATTTGGGTTTACCTGAGGGGACAAATCGTAGAAGGATAGATTTTTGGCAAGATATCATCACCAAAATTAGAAAGAGACTATCTTTATGGATAGGTAAGCATATATTTTTTACTGGTAGAGTTATTCTCATGAAATCAGTTTTATCTACCATTCCACTACATTACTTATCTTTGTTCAAGTTGCCTGTTAGTGTGGAAAAAACAATTAAGAAAATAAAAAAGGACTTCTTACGACGATAGGGTCAAGAAGGAAGGAAGATTGCATGGTTGAAATGAGATTCTAGCTATAAAACCAAGGAAGAGGGTGGTTTTGGAGTAAAATATTTGAGATTGTTTAACATGGTTGCATTGGGAAATGGAAGTGGAGACTTGGAAAGGATGATAGGGGGTTATGGAAAGAAATTCTTGATTCAAAGTATAGATCCTGGAGAGTCTTAGATGAGAGATAAAGGAATCAAATCATGAGTTTTGGTGGTGGAGATATATTAGGAGAATATGTGTGTGTTGGGGAGGGGGAAAGGGGACAAAGTGATAATTGGTTTGGTAGAAATTTGAAATTAAGCATAGGCGAAGGTAATAAACTAAGGTTTCGAAAGATGTGTGGATAGGTGAAATGGCGTTAAAGGAGAAATAGCTAAGGTTATATTCAAATACAATCTTAAAGGAAGACACATTAGGTGATTTTGGTATTTGGAAAGATGACCAGTGGCAGTGGTCTATACTTTAGAGAAGAGAGTGATTTGAATGAGAGAAATCTATGGTCACTGAGTTGACAAAAGAGTTTGTAATGATAAATTTATGCAAAGGAAAGGAAGATGATTGGGTTTGGAGGGATGTTGAAACACAAGAATACACAGTTAAATCGGTTTACAGAAAACTAAACTTTCAAAATTGTGTTCTTGGTGAATTTAAATATGAAGTGTTGGAAAACTAAAACATTACCATCTGCTTAGTTTTCGGCGTGCAAACTACTCATTAATAAAGTGGTCACTAGAGATAATTTATTTAGTAGGGAAATACTCTTTGGAAGTAATACATGTATTTTATGTGATAATATTATTGAACCTACAAGTCATCTCTTTTTTAATTGCAAGGCAGCAACACACATTTGCATATTTGTGACTCATGGATAGGACGATCATCTATTTATCACAATAGTGCAGAAATACATTTTAGCAATTTTGACTTAATAGGATTAGTAACTAACGTAATAATCCTATGTAGGTGGCTATCATTTTAGGTATTTTGACACACAAAAATATGTTATTTTGGCACAAAGAAGGATTTTATGTTAGCCCATATTAGAACATGAGGCTGGATCACAAATAATTACCCAATAACTTTTTCTTATTCAAATTGGTGTTTATGTCCTTTTTCATGTATATTGTGCATTTAAAACAGGCAAAACATAGCTTATGGTGCTTTATCAAATTATTTTTTTTGGTTTTCACTAATACTCATAGGTTGTCACAAAACAACACTTTTTTTTTTGCTTTATGCAATTGTTCACCTATTACAGGCTTTTAGTGGAAGTGGAAGAATATTTGATGAGAAAAGGATACACTAAGACAACGCCTTCATACTTATTTTCGTATTATCTTATTTAATTGTATTCATAATTTTGTTAGGTTTGTCAGAATTTAGGTTCTGTATTTGCTTATGGAGGTATATACAGGCAATATCTCTCTCGGGATTTTATTTTTATTGACTTTGTAGGAAAGGTTTCCATGAAAATGTTGGTTTTTTTACCTTCTTTTTCTTTTTCTTAACTTTTCTTTTTCCTTCTTTTGACTTTTGTATATGGATTGGGATACTTGTATTGTCTCTTTAGTTTATTTATTATTGCTGTTAAAGAAAATAAATAAACAAGGAGTATGAAACATTAAAGTTTTCATTCATAACACCCATGAGAGAAAACAAAAGATTACTACAAAAGTACGAAAAAAATCACTCTTGATATCATCCATACTATGAGAAAAAAAATAATTCATCAAATTGATATATATATATATATATATATATATATATATATATATATATATATATATATATATATATATTTTATTTATAAAAAATATATATATATATATATATATATATATATATATATATATATATATATATATATATATATATATATATATTATTTAC
>Ga0214543_1007409_pt1 | contig 18859 bp, 9 predicted proteins | sample CNSS2metaG_FD_160094 | JGI IMG/M metagenome (GOLD analysis project Ga0214543, IMG submission 160094) | Root nodule microbial communities from cowpea collected in UCLA plant growth center, Los Angeles, California, USA - CNSS2 | ecosystem: Host-associated > Plants > Roots > Nodule | place: USA...
ACTAACAAAAATATATAATAGTAATAATATTATATATTACAAATAAGAGTAATAACTTTACTACTAATAATGTTAATAATACTAATAGTAATAATATATAATAGTAACATATAATAATAATAACAATAATTATTATTATTATTATTATAATAATACTAATATTTGTTATAATTTTACTACTATCACTATAAATAATATTTATAATAATATATTATTAATAATTAGAAATACTAATACTTATAAAAATAATACAAATAATAATATTATTTATAATTAATATTATAGTTGAAATCATACAGTAAAAGATTTTGAACTCATCAATAATTTATTCGGAATAAAAATCTTCAGTTATTCCTTTTTGAATGTAAATAACCATATTGCATTCAATAAATTCATCTCTCATCTTACTCCAAATTTTATTTTGATAATCTTCGTTGTAGAAAATGAAACATTAAGAGTTAAATAAAATGAATTAGACAATCAATCAAGTAAAATATCTTTAATTTTTTTGTTTTTGTCAAAGATTGACATAATTCAATAATGGTCGACAAATCCTTCAAATTTGAATGGGTATGAACATCAATAATGAAATATTGGAGTAAAATTTTAAACTAATCATATATTTATCAATATACATTTTTTTTAAGTTTAAGACAAAAAAAATAATTTATCATGAATTGAGATGTAATTACTAACAAAAATATATAATAATAATAATATATATATTACAAATAAGAATAATAACTTTACTACTAATAATATTAATAATACTAATAGTAATAATATATAATAGTAACATATAATAATAATATTAATATTTGTTATAATTTTACTATTATCACTATAAATAATATTATAATAATATATTATTAATAATTAGAAATACTAATATTTATAAAAATAATACAAATAACAATATTATTTATAATTAATATTATAGTTGAAATCATAAATAAATGAAAAAAATAAAAACAAATTGACTTTTGTAGGATTTGAACCCGGGTCCTTTTGTACCAGAGTTTTAAAATAACGAAAAAACTAATTTCTATGACAGGTGTCAATAAAAGAAAATGAGTATTGTAATAATTTTGGTGGTATCTTCTTTTCTTAATATGTAATAGATGAATATACAAAAGAATCTTAAGATAAAAAATAATATTAATTATTAAATTAATAAAATATGAAGTGAGATACAAGAAAGTTTTTTCTAGAATAGAAAAAAACAAATTAGTTCGTGTATAACTTTTCTTTCCTTGGAAAATAAAAAGAAAACAAGTCAAAGTAATGTATAAAGTGACAAACTCAAAAGATAATTAAAAAAATAAAAAATATTTTAATAAATATTTTATTTTTTATTATATTTGATTTTATATTTTATTATTTATTGATATTAAATGTTATGTTTGATATAAAGAAACTAAAAAAGATAGTTAATTTAATTTTCATTAATTTTTGGTGTACATTTCATATAATTTAAAATATTTTAAAAGTTTGTAATATATATATATATATATAAAATTTTAAAAAGAATTTAAAAATATGCTTTAAAATACGCTTTGGTTTTTGTTGTTGACCTTCTGAACAATATATCCTTCACTATTTTAATTTGTGATTTTATTGATGTTTAATGCGTAAATATGTTTGTTTTATGCTGACACTTGATAATTATGTTTCAACTTATGTTCAAAATACTCGAGCAAGTGCATCTTGTGCAGATGTGGGTTTGCTTTTCTTTTATTTAGTTTTTTAGCTCAAGAAATCTGACTTCAATTTCATTTCATTCATAAGGGTGCTCGCGGAAGTATTTAAAACAACACCATCAACAAACACAAATGCTCATTTTCACAATCACGCTTAAACTTAAAAGCACCTTCTTCAAGTGTCTCAGTCCTAATTCATTTATTCTCTCCCATTCTCCTTTACACATTTTTTTTTAATAAAATTAAAGTAGTAGCCGTGTGTTATCTTGAAAATCTTTTCTGCTTCCACTATGGATTATTCTTGGCAACTAACACCATTGACTATGAGCTCCTCTTCTTCTTCTTCTTCCAATAAATACAGGAGTTCGCGTGTAACATTATTTTCATCCTCATTTCTGGTTAGTATATTTTTCTTTTTACTTGTATTGTTGTTGTTTTTATTCTATTTTGGATTTGTATTAAAATTAAAAATGTGTTTCTTTTGCCTAATTTTGTTTTTTTTTATATATTTCAATTTATGAGTTTCGAGAGGTTATATGCATATATCTTGACAAGGAACTGGAATTTTGCTACAAAACTATTAATTAGATTAGGGATTAGTCGTTTGGTGGATAATAGATTAATTGGATCAAAGTTGGGTATTTTGTAGAAAGATAATTCAAGTTTAGGGAAAAAAAATTTACTATCGAGTTGAGATGAACCTAAGTTTTGTGAAAAAAAGTATTAGACAGAAAAAGAAACAATTTGATGAAAACATTGAGAATGAAATTGTAAAATCTCTTCCATAATCATTTAGAATTGATTACCTTTTGTATATTGTAGATAAAATAATTATCACACTTCAATGTAGAATTAAACAATTTAAAACATAGGAGAGTAGTTATGGTCTTTATTTAATGTTAAAAAATTAAAATCACTGGATCATACAGTTTTGAAAGAAAAATGCTTAAATCTTGAAAAATCTATAAAACATGATAATTTGTTAGATATTGACGGATTTGATTTATTTTTATAATTAAATATCTTAAGAAAAATTATAGGTTTGAAAAATGATAAATCAATTAACATTCTTAATTATATAAAAAAGAATAAATTCTTTTTTAAATGCATATATATCTTATAAAGTTAATAATTCCAATATCCATTGCTTCATGCGTAAATGGTTTCTCAAAACTAAAAATAATATTTATTTAAGATCAACCTTGTCTTAAGAAAAATTAAATAAATTAGTCTTATTACCTATTAAAAAAATGTTAAATGAAATTAAATATGATAATTTAATAAATAATTTTAGATAAAAAAACTCAAAAAATAAATTTTAAATTAAAGATCTCATTTTTTAAAATTTACTTTAGATCTCATACACTCTTGAGCCGCTCCTGATTTTTTACTTGTTCAATGGTTATTCTTGCTTCAAAATTCAAGACCACTCAAAGCAGCAAGAGCAACAAGAGCACGGTGGTTACTACATGCTTTGGAGAGGCGGACCGAAATGAAGAACCTCAGAAAACCTTTGATCTGACCCAATTCTGCTTGGTCTTTAATTCAAGCTAACTTGTCTTGATCCTCAGACTCAGCTCAAACTGAAGTTTGATAAGTCGATTTTTTTGGACCTTAGAACTTTTTTTGTGCTGACTAATGAACAATTTCACATCTTGTGAAATTTCAATTTTCTTCTTTTTTTAATTAATTTTAAATTCTACTATTTTAGTTATTTAAAATATTTTTTTAAAAATTTTTAATTTTAATTTTCTTTTAATTTAATCATCCAAAGAAGTAATTTTATTTTCAAATTCTTTAAATAAATGAATTACTCACTTAAATTGTCTCATCCAAACATATCGATCTACATTTGCTTTGGAAATTGGTTATATGGATGGACATCTATTAAGTTTATTCCATATATCTTTTTATCAAAATAATATTAAATTGGTATAAGTATCATACTTCAACAACATAAATAAGAAGCAAAATATAATTATGGCATACATATATTCCATCTTACTATTCTTAGAATATGGACCGGAGATATAACTTACAATATTTATTTGATTTATTCTTATTCTTGATGCAACATATCTGGAGTCCGTATATAAATAATTGTATCATGCCCTAATGATCACTTAGTTTATCTATAAATAATAGAGTCATCTCTGTTCTAGTAATCACTTAGCTCATATACATGAACAAAGTCATGTTTGTTTCAATAATGCTTATGTTAATTTTTATAAAAGATTTTGAAACATTGAAGATTGTTTCAAATGAATTAAACTTCCTTTCTTAATGTTTGTTTTATTTGAAAACTATAATGTAGTTTAGTTAATTTTTAGTCAGAGAAAATGAATTTAATAAGAGAAATACATTTGTTTAAAGTTATCCAAATTCTAAATTCATAGATGAATTTTATAATTAATCAGTATCTTTAAAATTACTAGTTGTATATGTTGTGCATAAATCATTAGTATTCTTTTAAGCATGTATTTTTTAAATAAAATTGTGTAAATATTGACTTTTCTACTAAATATGTATTTATTGAATTCTTTTGTTTATTAAAATAGGAAAAGACATATTACTTCACTATACTTGTGTAAATGGATTAATTTTGTGTCAAAAGGTCAACTAATTAAAGTTCGTGTGCAAATGATCCTATATATTATAAACTTAATGCAAACTACTTGACCTAAGATCTGTTGAAGATTGACCCACTTGGTTTCTCTTTTGTAAGAATCATAATAATGCATCACGAATCAAGTTATGGTCAAGCAGTTTTTCTGTAGCATCTAATAAAAATTATTATGTGTATTATTTGTTTTATATATCATATTTTAATAATAATATTCATATTTAATTAAGTGGCATATAACATACATTTGAACGAGAAACTTCATATATACCATAAAATAGTGAACTTATATAATATTTACAACCTCTGCCATTGCCGGCCATTAAAGTTAGCCATAGAAAATTAATTAAGGTGATGAAGGTCCTTTAATGGTGGAATGTTTTCTTCTATATGTGCAGCCGGCAGCAGGTTTTAATGGCTCTTCAAAGGTTGGAAATGGCTTTGAAAATTAAGGAAAAATTTTTATCATCAAGTTTTCATTAGTTGGAATGATTGTACTTTATGTTCATCAATGAGAATGGAATATCTTCACTTCAACCATGCATAAACCCTAAACCTAATAAAGTAAGTCATACTATTTAATTGCTCTCATCGAAATGATGGTAGAATAGGGATTTTTTTTATTAGAAATTGTTTAGTTTTAGAAAAGAATAAATATGTAAAAGAAGAAAGAGAACTTTGAAAAAATTTGGCTTACTCTTTTTTCTTCATCTCAAAAATAAAAAATGCTTCCCCTTTTTATTTCTCTTTTCATTAAAAAAAAAGTTAAATATGTTTTTGTGCTTCAACTTTTAGTGAAATTTGGAATTAGTCCCTCCTTAAAACCTTGAACAAATTTAGTCTCTCGTAAATGCGTGGATTTAGTCCTTTTAACCAAATTTTATTAAGTTTATTTGGCGTTTTGAACGCGTTTCTCAACTAACATTGAAGCAAAAATGTGTCAACTGTGTAAACAAAATAAAATACTATAATGAAATGTGTTTGAAGCGTCAAATAAACCTAAAAAAAATTGGTTTAAAGAACTAAATCCATGCATTTACAAATATAAGAGAAGAAACTAAATTGGTAAAGTTTTCAAGAGGGACTAATTCCAATTTTAACTAAAAGTTGAAGGACAAATACATATTTAATAGAAAAAAAAAATCATCTCCGGTTACTAGTATAATCAAGAATTGACACTCCAAAGAAATTGTACAATAATTTGAATTCTTAATATTTTAAGCTTTATAATAATTTTACATGATTCAAAACATATTTCAAAGAGGAAATTAAACAGTAATATATTCTTACAAAATATGACTTTTCTTTATCAAACATTATTTTAAAAATTAAAATCAATCCACTAGTTCAACATCTTACTTCCTTTAAGATGTGCATCTATTACCATAATCACCTTTAACAATTGGTTAAGGTGGAATCAAACCTAATTTACATTCCAAATGATTATCTTTTATGTAGAAATTGCTTGGTAAAAGTAGTCATTTATAGGGGGAATATGTTAATATTCGTTAAAATAAACGACATAATACAATAAAATATATATAAAAAAATAGTAATTAGTATTATGATGATTAGGACAAAAACACCCTTAATATGCGAAAAAGAAAAGCCGAATGGAAGTATATTCTATTACCGATTAGTTTTATTTATTGTCTTTCTCACTAACATAAGATTAGTGATTTTATACATAAGGTTTATTCAACAATAAATAATAATAAGGCTTAATAGTATTTTCAGTATTTATATTTATAGTAATAATTTGGTTTTTTATTTATTTTTGACTCAATATAAAATTTAATGTAATTATTTTTTTTAGATTATAACGTTAAAGTCATGAACTAACATCGTGAAAGGAAAATATTAAAATTATTATATAAATATAAGGATAAAAATACTATTAAATGTATTAATAATGACATAAAGAAATTAAAGTCCTAGAAATTTGAGACCATGCATGAATGTTGAGTCACAATGGAAAAGGAAAAAGGATAGCCCAAATATTAAAATCTAGAAAAAATGATAGAAAAAGGTAAGTGATAAGTGTGAAAGTTGAAAGCAAGTACGGTGAACTTTGACTGGAATCATAGCCATTTGTGACATTTTTCACGGACGAATCTTCAATTCTACCACAACTCATCATCAATGCTTCTCCAATCTCTTTCATAAACGTTGAAACCCAGAATTTCAATTATAATATGTTTCTTCTTTTTTAATCTTTAACATAAAGAAGCCAACTATAATATACATAATATATATATATATATATATATATATATATGTATTACATATATACATTCAAGTATGTTGACAAGGAATGACAAAAAAACCTCTTTTGAATCTATACTATCTATACTATTATATACTATTATATAAAGAGGATTTCCTCTTCTGTCCACATTTTAAAATACCAAATTTATCCTTTAAAAATATAATTATTTATTAAACTTTTGATATATTTTATTTTATTTATCAACAGTTATTCTTTCATTTTTTTGATATATTTCACTTTATTTTTAATAAATATAATTTTATCACCTACTAATATAATATCACGCATATTTAAAACATGCATGTACACAGACGCGATAGCACCTGTGTTTCCACTAATCTATAACAATATATAAAGGGGATTCCCCTTTTTGTGTCCACTTTTTAAAATACCGATTTTACCCTTTAAATATAACAATTTTTTAAATTTTTTAAAATTGACCGTTACTTTTACAAAAATTTTATAAAATCAGATGTCTCTACTTCTTCTTTATTTATTAATGGTTATTCTTTTATCTGTTCTGATATATTTCACTTTATTTTTAATAAATATAATTCTAATATATATATATATATATATATATATTAACTTAATAACATTATCATATTATCACCTACTAATATAATATCACGTATATTTAAAAAATATATATACACAGGCGCGATAGCGCCTGTGTTACGCTAGTATTCTATAATACATATACAGTTAAATATCTGTTAAACTGTAACTACCCGCCAAATCTCCTTTCTCTCTGACAGTCACACTCGCGCGCGTGTCCAAATTCTATACGCCACTTAAATACTGCCTTCGTCTCAAGCAACTACTTATCTTCCCAAAATATATCAATTAATTAATTAAAAAACAATTAATAATAATAAATTGAAAATCAATTTTGACCTCATTCTTCTCTTCCCACCAACCAAAGCACAAGCTTTAATACCAAACAACCCGTCACACGTTTCCTTCACCTTCTCCTTCTTCTTTCTCCTTATTTCATTTCCCTTGGTTTTTTCGTAAATACAACCAAATTCGATTTCCCCCAATTTCTAGGGTTTCCGAGAAACCCTACCTGCTGGCCATTCTTCCTTCTGACCTTGCTTGGTTGCAGGTCTGTTTGCTTCTTCTGGTTCTCCTTTTTGCCCTCTTCGCTGAAGCGAATTTGGTTAACAAAATTATTCTACAAATAAAATACAAATCCACTGATTGATCAATTTTAAGGTTTTTTTGGGTTATTAATTTAATTTGTTTGCTGTTTGTGTAATTTTCTGTTGATTGTGCTCTTGGAGCTTGGTTTGAAGTCTCAGTGGTTGATATTTTAAGTCTTGAGTTGTGCATTTTTTTTGTTGCTTGTTGATTAGTTATAAACTGCTGTGACAAGTGCGAGTTGATTGTAATTAGCTGGATGAGGAGTGAAAATGACGAATTTTCTTGACGAGTTAAGCCAAAGGAGTTGGTTGCAGTTTTAGAAATTAACTGGATGGTGTAGTTTCTTGCTCTCAAAGCAGCTAATTCCTATGTTTTATTTAGTAAAGATCTTGTCGTTTGAGTCTTAGGTAGAGGACATCATTTGGATTTGTTTAACTCTTGCATTTGCACATTATAAGGTTGTTAGAGGCGTTAAGAACTCTCACTTAGCTGCGGCACCATCGTATTTGTTGAGACATTCCTCTTTGGATCCGTGGCCATGGTTGGAAAGGAGATATGTTGGTCTGTTTCATACTTTCATTGCTAGTAATGCCTTTCTATGGGTAAGGCTATCCTTGTTTGAGTAAGCTGAACATAAGGAGGTTGGAATCTTGGAATGAAAATAAATTCAAAACCCTTTACATTTAACTCTGCTCCACATTTTGTACCTGTTTAAAGAAGCATGGCCTAATAATCAAGTACAGCTGATGAGTTAATGTGTCTTTCCTTCCTTCATCTTTACTTTACATCAACATTTTTTTTTTCATTATCATCTGCAGTAAATGAATTTGTTAACGAATGACATTTGCTGTGTGTCAAGAATTGAACATGTGGATTCCTACATGTCATCAGATTTCACTGTGTGAAGATGAATAGAATTGACACAAAATATGCAGATGAAAATGTGTATCTCCTTACATTTTTTGTATCAGCGTATGTATCTCCTTACATGATAGCAAAATCTTACCTGATGCACGTACTTACTCAATATCTTTTGCCAGTTCCCTTTTAAGCATCCAGATCACCATGTCAAGTTTGGAGGAGCCACTTGGCCTTGACAAGTTGCCAAGCATGAATACCATTGATAGAATCCAGAGGTTCTCGTCCGGTGCTTGCCGTCCCAGAGTAGATAATTTGGGTATGGGAAACTGCTGGATTGAAGGACCAAGCTGCAGCACATCAAACAGCTGCGAGTGAGTAAAAAATTGCTGTTTACGACAAGTCTACACTGATGCATATATTGTTTTTCTTATTCTTTCCTACTTCATAACATTTCCTGAAGCCTATCTTTGGTGCAGTGAAGATGATGAAGAGTATACAGCAGAGACATTTCCATGGAGAAGGCAAACAAGGGACCTGCCCCATGGTGACTCTTTCAGTCAAAAGACTATGACCATGGGGAGGAACTCGTTGAAATTTGGAGCGATTGATAATTCATTTTACCCCTCGGATCACCAGTATAGTCCAAAGAGCAATAACAAAAATGTACAGGATATGGCATATAAGGTAATGCAATGGCTGCAGTACTTTTTGTTCAATTACTAATTTATTTGTCTATATGGTGCTTTTTATTGTGTTTTCATATTCCGCATTTACTCCTTCTGTGTAATTGGTTGATTTGATCATATTTTTGTGGCTGGTAACTTACAATTTGTAATTGGGCAATGCAGTTTATGAAAGGTATACCAAAGTTTGTAAAGATAGTTGAGGTTGGTCCAAGGGATGGATTACAGAATGAGAAAAACATTGTACCAACAGATGTAAAGATTGAACTGATTCATAGGTTGGCATCTTCTGGGTTATCTGTCATTGAAGCTACTAGTTTTGTATCTCCCAAATGGGTCCCACAGGTATAATTTCTTTACCATATTTATTTCACCTCATTGATATTATGAACGACTGTCATGGCAAACTTTCTTCCAGGCGCAAATACATCAAGTCAGTTTCAGTATCATGAAATTTTACAGTGTGATTTGAGTTTTACCTGCTTGAATAACAATCTCTTCCTGTGCCTTTCAGTTGGCAGATGCAAAGGATGTAATGCAAGCAGTTCATAATCTGGGAGGTGTTAGATTGCCAGTTCTGACTCCTAATTTAAAGGTGCCAATAACGAGAACAACTATAAATGGCCATATTTACTTTCTTATATCTGATCTGTTACATTTATAGGGTTTTGAAGCTGCTATAGCGGCTGGCGCTAGAGAGGTAGCTGTTTTTGCATCAGCTTCTGAATCTTTCTCGAAATCAAACATTAATTGTAGCATTGAAGAGAGCTTTACTCGCTATCGAGCTGTTACTCGTGCTGCTAAAGAGCTTTCAATTCCTGTGCGAGGGTATGACTTTTCTTTTCTTCATTATTCTAGTCATATATAAATCTTCTCTATTTCAATATGTTTATAATTGCGCATTTATTTTCCATTTTGATATTTTCTGATGAATTTGCTTTTATTGCCTTTCAGTTCTTGTTTTTGGGTAATACGGTTACCTGTATATATTATTTAGTTAAACAATTTATACCCTACACGTGCTGTTCCACGGAATCTGTTTTTGTATCTTAGATTTATAGCAGTTTTTACATATCTAACTCTAATCGGATGTGAAGAACAGATAATAAACATACCAATTTTATTTTATGCTGTATTAATTTTGTTTGATCTCATTTCTCTCTCTCTCTTCTTAACAATTTAATGAATGAAAGAAAGAAACAATCTGTTTTTCTTATTCCAATCTGTTTCTCTGTATTGAAATTTCTTAGGTATGTATCATGCGTTGTTGGATGCCCAGTGGAAGGACCAGTTCCACCATCAAAAGTGGCATATGTAGCTAAAGAACTGTATGATATGGGCTGCTTTGAAATCTCGCTTGGTGACACAATTGGAGTTGGTACTCCGGGTAATCAACTAAATATTTCTTTTTGAAAACTACAAACTATTCATACCTTGTTCAATATTTCTGTTGAACTACTCTCGTTTGGTGATATTCCAGTACAGGTTTTTCTGAGTAGTATAAAATGAATAAAATTAGGAATCTTCACTGCTGCTACCTTTTTTCTTTTTTGTCCGATAAGCCACCACTTCTATAATAAGGAAGATTTCAAATCTTCATTTGTTAGTCTAGAACAGTTTGCTTTGTAGTTATTTGTCCGTTGTTATAGTATAAACGTTAGCTTATTTCTCAACCTTTCTTGTGCTTTGGGTTGATTATGATGTACGTTGTCTTTATTTTTTAACTTTTTCCTTCATTTGAGAATGTTCAGTATCAAAAACATTTGTTTACCTCTTGGCTGTATCCACATTTTACCACGATGAGTTTAAGCTCTACACCTAATTAAAGTATCTAACATGGCCATCCTTCCCTTATTAATTCCCTGCAACCTATTTTCTCTATGCTTATTCTCGATTCTTGATCTGAGTCCTGACTGATTATTAATTTATTTTTCTTTTTTTGAGACTGCCTATATCTGCTCTTCTTTTTTAACAAAGTAAATAGTGTCAGATCTTGGTAGATTTTCATGATTGATGTCCAGCTCTTTGTTGTGTATTAAAATAGATTATGAATATTCTTTATGAAAACTTTCTATTTGGTTACTCAAATATGAACTTATTACTTATATTGTCTTCTGTTCATTCTGTTGTGATCAGGAACTGTAGTTCCGATGCTTTTGGCTGTAATGGCTGTTGTGCCAGCAGAGAAGCTTGCTGTCCATTTCCATGACACTTACGGGCAGTCCCTTCCAAATATTCTTGTGTCCATCCAAGTAAGTCGACAAATTCATTTGCATGCATGCCCCTTGATAGAGTTTATTGAACCTTTTATCTCCATCACATGCAATAAAAGTTCTTAACTGTTGTGCCAACTTTTGAACAATTAAAATTAATGGACACTCTTTACCATCTATGAACAAATTGTTTTCCCATAAGTGTATTTTATAACCAAGTTTAAACCGGCGCAACATTTCGTCTTTTGGCATTCTAACAAAGTTTTTTATTGACACTGATTTGTATCAAAACAGATGGGGATCAGTGCTGTGGATTCTTCAGTTTCTGGTCTGGGTGGCTGTCCATATGCTAAGGGAGCTTCTGGAAATGTAGCCACTGAAGATGTTGTGTACATGCTAAAGGGACTTGGTGTGAAAACCAACGTTGATCTTGGAAAGCTCATGTCAGCTGGTGACTTCATCAGCAAGCATCTGGGCCGTCCATCTGGCTCAAAGACAGCCATCGCCTTTAGCCGAGTCACAGCTGATGCTTCCAAGATATGATCCCATGTTGTAGTATTAAAAAAAGTATATGTAGATGCCTGAAGTGAGAGAACACTAAGTGTTTTATCTTCTTTACCCCATCATTTTAGTGAAACAATAAAATACCTGCCCACGCATGTTCATGAGATGGGAAGGAAGAAGTTATATGCATGTAATCTGCCAAAAGCTAGTGAAAGCTTTTCGTTTGAATGTAAGCCTGCAATTTTATCCCCAAATTTTTTGTTTCAAGTTTGACATCATGGATTCTCTGAGTACGATGTTTAGTTATAGCATACATGTCTCTTGTATAATTATGGAAAGATTAAAGAAATTATTATTTACACATAGCAAGATAACTAAAATTATTTAGCCCCATTTTGAGGTACAGATTTGATACCGTCTATCAGACTCTCTTCTTTTTCTTGTTTTAATGTGGGTGGATGGATCGTTAGTTGTCGACTTGTCTGTGGAAAGGTCATTGTCCTGCCAACTTTCTTTGACATGAAGTTAAATTGGTTGGTTGCTATTTATGGTTAAACGTGTTTCAGGAATGCAATAAGACAAAAAAAAAAATGGATGTTGAAATGTGTTTTCTATAACTTTTGGCTCTGAAACATTTTTATTGGTTATTTCAAAGATATTTCAAACAGAAAGGTGTTTTCTAAGGAACATGAAGAGAAGCACATTATTTTATACTGGTTTGTCTCCTACAAAATTTCTCTGAACTATAAACTTAAGCAAATATATATTATAACTACCTTTGCCTAAACATTCAAGTACTTTTCTTTTACTTATTTTAGCAAGCAATTTTCTCAAATATTCTTTAACTAGTAGTCTCTTTAGGTTTTTACACTATCCCAAATAAGCTTAAAAGGATACGATAAGACATAAAGTTTTAAATAGACTACAAGAAAGTTTAGCTCAAGTTTTAGCAGTACCTTTTTAACAATACTTAGTTTTGATATATTTACAAATTAAAATGTTTCAATATGTTGCACATTTATTAATCTATTTAAAATACCTTAAATTGTAGCAATTTTTGAACGAAAATATTATTGTTGAATTAAGATCAATAAAATCAAATTGTGCTAACTGGATAGTTTAGTTATTATGAAATTAATTACTTTTGCTTAAGTTGAGTTTTATGAAGTATTGTTTTCAGATCATTATATATTGTTAGAGAAAATTACCAATCCAATTTCTTAAATTAGTTCCTTTGAGACTAAACGAAAATTCAAATGAGTAGTGAAATATGATAATCCAATCTCTAAAGAACTTTTTATTAGTTTAATCTTTTAAAAAATTTATTAACTTAAGTCCCTAAACCACAAACTTTTAAAATTTCATAACTTATTTGACTTTTTTTTCTTAGTTTCAAGCACTCATGTGATTATAATACAACCAAATACCACAAAAATATAATCAAAACTTACATTTGTAATGATTAAGTGTGTGTTTGCAAAGTCCAATAATGTATTGAAACATGTCATCAGTTGTTAGTTATGAGTCTTTAATCATCTTTATTTGCTTTTATTAAAACAGAGTCATATGTGCCAATTTATTTAAGAAATCTATTTAATAATACATAAAAGTTGAGAGGTAAATTACAACATTGATATCTCACCATTCTAATGAGCTAACTCTTTTTATATTTTCAATTAACTAAGGTTTCATATCTAATTGGTTGAATCAAACACTGTGGATGTAGCCTTTATCATCACTAATTTTCTCCTTCAGTTTATTCACCATTTAATTACTCTTCAACTTTTCTTCATTTCTCATAAATTTGGCACATTAATCCTTTGATTCTTTTGCAAGTCATGTTTTCTTTCTTTTGTAGTGTTTTTTTTCTTCTAAATGTTGATAAATTAAATTATTGGATATTTAACATAATAATAATAATAATCTATATTTAATATATAAAGAAATATCTCTTTTTAGTACCTACATTTTTTCCAATTTTATATTTTAAATAATTTTTTTTAAATTAAAATCGTTATTTTATCAATTTTATCCTTCAAATAATTGTTTCCTTTAAATTTAACGGGTTTTCTTTTTCGATTTGATCACTTTTTTAAACTTAATTTTTTAATTAAAAATTACCTATAAAAAAAATAAAAATATTATTATTAATTTTATTATTCTTTATTATAAAAAGGTAAATATACATGCACGCATATATTTTTAATAATAATTAGTTTGTGATCCGTATATACATGTGTCTTTCTAACCAAAAACTTTCAGAATGGGGCAATACATTTTTTTAGTTGTAACGTATCTATATTATTTATTTAAATATGATATAAAATTATCTCATAAAAATATGATATTATAATTTTCTAAATTTTATAATAATATGATTAATAATATTTATAGTTTATGGTTTTAATAGAAGTATTTAAATAAAATGAAAATAAAGATTATCAATTTCGATTAAATAAATATTTAAAATTATTAATATTTTTAAAATCTTTTACATGTTTAAAATATTTATAATTGAAAAATATTTATTTAGTGTATTAAAATATTGTTGATATTATAATTATGGTAACTTTTCAACAAATATAAATTTATAGAAAAAATTTAAAACAATATAAATTTGTTGTGAATTAAAATTTTGTATGAAATAAGATTAAATAATAAATAATTCTCCAGTAATTTGTGCATGAAAATCCTGAAAAAAAAAATGAAAATGAGTAGGAAATTTAGTAATTTCCTGTAAAATTTTAAGATATATTTAACATGTTTTTACTAATTTAAATTTATAAAAATCATTTGCAACAAATATTAAATTTTTATGTGAAAATTTCTAGAAATTTAAATCAGCGAGAAAAAATCTTACAATAACTAAATTACAACAATTTTTTCTAAGAAATTTCTGTAAAAAAAATCGCAACAAATATAACATTCATAAATTTATAATAGTGAGTAACAGTTTATAACATATCTAAACTGTTATATAAAAAAGGAGAAATAATTAGTTTGGAAAATTATTTTTTGACAATTTTTTTTAACAAACTTGTAAAAAAAATTATAAATAAAATTAAATAGATTAAATTTTTTATTTTTTAACAAAAATAAGTAATAAAGTAGTGATTTTTTTTACCTAGGTAGATTGTTAAAATTTTTTTATCAAACTATCATTTTCCAATTGATTTATTAATAATAATAATAATGAATTTATGTTAAAAATATATATATTAATGTGAATATTAATAATAATGTTAATGTTAACGACAATAAATATAATAATAATTGTAAGGCTCACATATATTTTAGCCCTAATATTTAAGAGTTGTCCCAGATCAGTTGGGTATAGGGCTGACCCATAAGGAGCCAAAGACCATAAACCAGCTAACTCTCTCATTCTCTGCACTTTAAGAAATTAGTGCGTTTCATTCCCTCCTAGAGCAGTTGCGAATTCTCTGTTAGGGTTTGGTACCACCTTGGTCAAGCAAGTTCGAACTCATTTCTTTCTCCACGTAAGTTGTCTCTCATATAGTACTTTACTATTTCTAGCACAGTTGTCTTGGTTCCAGCTAAGGTTCCCCTAGGTAACTTCGTTCCTTCTGTTCCTCTATTTTTTTCCAACTTCTTAGTTCGTTCCTAGAGTTGTTGTGCTCACTGTTTAGCGTCAAAGTATTTTTGCTAGCTATTTTCAGGTAAGGGGAGCTAGGGTTTTGCCTGTTCTTCAATTTTATGGTTGCTTTGGTATGGTTTTATGTTATGATGGCTTATTTGATGTTGTGAGTGCTTGAAAAATGCTAAAACTCCGTTTGGTTGTGAATACTTGGCTGTACACGCGAGAACAGTTGAGAACCTTGATATTTTCGCCCAGGCGAGTCAGTCTCGCCCAAGCGAGAGTACCAGAGGTTTCTCCCTGGAGCTTACGCGAGCTGTCGCTTAGGCGATGAGCTCCTATTTTGAGCGAGAGTCATCTAGGAAAACATGAATTGGGTAAATATGTATGAATAAAATGATTTATGGTCTGTGATGGATAAGTTTAACATGAAATGAAATGAAATGAAAATGTATGAGAAGGTAATGATTGAGATATATGTGTTAAGCTAAATACAATTGCATGCTATTATGAACTGAAGCTATTAGAAAAATGTAATTATGTGTACCATGTATGGTTGGGTTTAATGATTGAGTAATGTTAATGGATAATATGATGAGGGAGTAACAAAAAATATCATAGTTGTGAAAAGGTGGGTTTGAAATTGTGAAACTGTGAATATTTGGTAGTGTAATTCTATCTGAATTATGATTGAATGAAGTTCATGTGCAATACTGTCCAAATTGTGGTGGCATGAGTTATATGAATATTAGACTGAAAGATTATAAGACTTGGTGTATATTGAGTGTCTGTGGCAGGTTTAAGGTAGTAAATGATGTAGAGTATGTGTATGCATGATAATAATCTAATTGGTATGGTTTAGGTGTGTATTTGTGATTTGGACATGCGTTATTTGTAGATATTGAGTTTTGGTGATAGTATTATGTCTTAAATACTATGATTGATATGAGAATGGTGCATTGTATGTTTGGGGTCTCTTAAGACCCGAGGGAAATGCCAAAAACCAGTAGCATTGCGCTACTAGTGTGGCGCCTAGCGGCACAGGGCGAGCCGCCAGGCGATAGGTACCTAAAACAGTGGCAGTGGCCACTAGACGCGCAGGGCGCCTGGCAGCAGGGGGTGTCTCACCAGGCGGTGACGAAGCGACATGGCTTTTGTATGGCGCTTGGCAATTGGTGGTGTGAGATGCGTGCTAGGCGGTCTGGAACCAGATTCTGCCTAGCGGCGTGAGATGCGCACTAGGCGGTTTTGGTCCAGTGATAGTGCGCGAGGAAGGGTTTTTTACACAACTTTAGGTGATGTTCATGATGCGAGGCTTTGGTTGGGGGCCTAGTTACGAATGTATCTTGTATTGGGGTAACACATGACCACTCTAGGTTGTAGCTTGGTGGTTTAGGAAGTCCAGTGGAGTGTGCGAGTTGTGGCTCGTACAGCGAGGTTTCAGGTGATTGCCCTCTTTTATGCATTCTGATAGAGCTTTGGTAGTCTGGGAACAACTACAAACTTATGTTTGTTTTGGGGAGCTCCACTTGGTGTCACGGTGAGATGTTGTGGCAAAGTTATTCCCACGTGTGGACTATCAGGTGGTGGCCTGTAGTCGGAGGGGCGAGTAGACACTCGTGCATCAAAGATCGATCATTGATCTCACCTAAAGGGTATAAAATTGATAGACGTCTAATGCAAGTATTGGAAATGGAGATCTAAGTAAAAAGGGAAAGATTATACTAACCCGGGTTATGATATGGACATGATGTAATTTATATTTTTTTTATGATATGTGTTGGATTTATTTAAATGAGCTCACCCTATCTGTGTGTGTGTTTGGCGATGATCATATAACTCGTTACATGGGAGCAGATGTTGATGCAGGTGAGCATGCAGATGCATAAAGACGGAGCGGGGATCACTATAGGACTATTTTCTTACATTTCATTAGGGATTTTTCTTTTGTAACTTTTTACTTTAGAGGAATTGGTTTTGTAATAACTGGATATTGTTGTTTTAATTACTATTTATGCAACATTTGAAGATTTAATTTTCCCGCGTTTTTGGGAAATTGCGAGAATAAATGTGATGTTCTATAAATTTTATTTCTTATTTATTTTTAATAAGTAATTTCCGGCTAGGACGTTACACTAGGAGCTTTCCTTCACAGTAGGGCAGGACATAGTGCTTCAAGTGTGAAGGCCCTCACCTGAGAAGTGTTTGCCCTCACTTGGAAGGTTACTACAGATGTAACAATTGTGGCAAGGAAGGCCACTTTGGCAAGGATTGCCCTATTCTTGTTAGGGTAGTGGCATAACCTCCAGTTCAGACTCCTGCGCAGAATCAACAAAGGAGAGGAGGCAATAGGCCTCAGGCGACAGGCAGAGTCTACGCCATGTTAGGAGTAGAGGCAGCAGGCTCAGGTAACCTGATTATAGGTTGTTGTGTGATAGCTGGTATGAATTGTTGTGTGCTGTATGATTCTAGAGTGACACTCCTTTGTGTTAGATGCTTGTGTGGAACAGTTCGGTTTATCAGTGTGTGAGCTACAACATGAACTTGTGGTATCTACTCTGGTGTCGGGTTTGCTCAAGACATCGTCTATGTGTACTAGATGTCTGGTAGAGGTAGAAGGGCATAAATACAAGGTGAATCTGATATGTCTACCTCTACAAGAGTTGGGGGTAATTTTGGGGATGCATTGGCTCTCTGCCAATCGCATTCTTATAGATTGTCGAGAGAAAAAGTTGTTGTTTCCCAACTCAGAGGAGCCTGAGTTTGTATCGTCTCAAGGGGTGATGAAGGAAATTCAAGGTGGCGCGCAGTGCTTCATTATTTTCACCCATCTAGAGGTGGAGGATGAGGAAAAGACATCGGTTATACCTGCGGTGCACGAGTTTGAAGATGTGTTCCCGAAGGAAGTACCAGGGTTGCCTCCCAGTAGCGAGGGGGAATTCTCTATTGATCTGGTGCCAGGAACCGGCCCAATGTCGATGGCTCCATATCGTATGGCTCCAATAGAAATGATGAAGGATTATCTTGTTCCTTTTTAAGATTATTGAATATGGTGTGAGTTGATTAAGAAAGCTAAGTGAAATCCCCACTAGACATTAAGATAACAAGCTATCTAGATGTGAGGGTTCCTTTCAGAAAGCTCAAGAGAAGAAGATGATGGATTGATTCAAAACAAAAAGGAAATGGAAAGCACATAAACCATAGAAAACCAAGAATAATTAAAGGAAGAAGAAAACATAAAATGGAAAGGAAAGAAATGGTA
>Ga0214543_1007418_pt1 | contig 18842 bp, 9 predicted proteins | sample CNSS2metaG_FD_160094 | JGI IMG/M metagenome (GOLD analysis project Ga0214543, IMG submission 160094) | Root nodule microbial communities from cowpea collected in UCLA plant growth center, Los Angeles, California, USA - CNSS2 | ecosystem: Host-associated > Plants > Roots > Nodule | place: USA...
CAACTGAAAAAGTCGGGGATTCCCCATACCCATACCCATACCCAGTCAATGCGGGGATTCCCCGTCAAAACGGGGACGGGTTCGGGCAATACCCACGGGGACGAGTTTATTTGCCATCTCTAATCAAAGGTCTTTGAGGCTGAAAATGAAGTGTGGGCAGAGTTGTTGCAGGTAATGTCAAACGTTATCAATATAAATTTTTACTCTCAAAAGACGAATATGATTTTAACCGTTTTATGTATCAATATATTTACATTTTCAGTCAAAGCCGCACGTAGCGAAGTGGCAAACTACCCCTATAAGGCATTACGACCTCATGGAGGAATTATGGTCATCAGATCGTGCAACTGGTGAGAGGGTGAGAACTGCTTCACAAGCTAGTCAGATTCGCCAACAAAGGCGTTTAAAAGTTGACTTGAATGATGAAATAGAGTACACACCTGAGCCTCCAGGCTATGAACCACGCGAGAATGCTTACCCATCCTCACCACCATCCATGGATGAGTATAGCCCAAGCCCTACCCAAAGTGTTCCTTCTGTACCATCTGGTGGAACCACATCATCTCGGGGATCTAAAAGAAAAGCACCCATGATTGACATTGTTGATTCTCAATTCGACAAGCTCACAACCAAGCTGGATGGATTCATGGAGGTTATGGGTGCCAGAAACTCACACTTTGAGAAGATGTCAAACATTGCCGAGAGACAAGTCATTGCCATTGAGAAACGTAATGACATTCTAAACGAGCAAGTTGGGATGATGAAGCGGAGCTCGACTTTCCAATATACAGAAAGTGATATTTGGGAAATGCTTGCAGGGATGAATATCCAAGAGGAAAGCCTTATGGAACAATGCTATGATTACCTCTACTCAAATCCGACTCATACGAAGCGACTTATGGGAATGCCACAACATCTAAGATTGAATAAGTTATATAGTATGATGGTTGGTCGTAGTGGATAGGGTTTGTAGAAATTGTGCTTTACGTGTGTATGTTTTATATGACTTAGTACTTTGTTGATTTGCGTGGTTTTAATTATCATCTTATTGTAATGTTAAGATGTTATGTTCCCTCTATTATAAAGTGTTGTATGAACTAAACTTCTCACTTTCATAATGTTGAGGTTGACACACATATTTATCTTGACCATTAGTAATTTGGGAATGTCATTTCTGTGCCTAATGATTTTCATTTTTTTGATACAAGTGTGCTTTCTCATGGCTTCATCATCATCAAAGTATAGACCTAAAGTTCGTAAGGATAAATCAATAGCGATGGAAGAGGAAGCACCCCTACAAAAAAGGCCAACCGTGGAAGACGTACTAGATCAAAAACGATACTTCAACACTGTCAAACAAATGGAAAATTATGGGAATCATTTTTACCATAGAAGAATAATAGAGCCAAAGATTATGAACTTGGAGTCATTTATGGATTCTGGGCTTTACTTCCATCAACATCTTTTGTTCCAAGGCCTTTCAAATTACGTCACATTATCGTATTCGTACTTTCCGGAACTAATTAAGGTGTTCTATGCAAATCTACAGATCTCCGGTAATGGTTATTTGATGAGTGAGGTCAACAAGAAGAAAATTAAACTGAAACCATCTGACTGGTTTCAAATATGTGGTCTGAAATATCAAGGTCGAAAGTTATCATTACCAGAGGTGCCACCTAACCTGAACTATAACCGGGACATGGCTTTAGCCTCCATGGTAAGATCAGGTGCCCGTTTTAAAGCAGTGAAGACGGTTGGTGTCCTACAGATAAATGATAGACTATTACAGTATGTTATAGTGTACTTTTTGACACCGAGGATGACTAATATCTCACATGTTTTACAAGACGACATTTTCATGATATGGGCTTTAAAGAATGACATCTTAATTAATTGGCCACATGTCATCATGCAAAACATGCTTAAGTGCAAGAGTACTGAGACAGGTCTTCCATATGGAATTTTGATAACTGCAATCATGCAATATGCTGGAGTGGATCTTTCGGTTGATACAACGACGACTGTATCTTTAAGACACCGCTTTTTAGTGCAGAATTTGAGGAAGATGAATATTGTTCATGTAAACGGTGAATGGCAACAACTTCGTGGTCGTTCTGATGATGCACCACAACGAAGAGAAGAAAGTCCCATGGATGAAGACAGTGATGACGGAGATAACAACCGTGAAGAAAATATGGTGGAACCTCCAACCCCAACAACAGAACAACTATTAACTCAAATATGGGGAGGAGTACAATCCATAGAAGCCAGGTTACAAACATTGACCATTGATGTTGACAGACGTTTCAATGAAGTCAATTCCACTGTCAACCAGATTTATGACCTTCTTAACAGGGATGAAGACTCAGATGAGTGACTTGTATTCTCCTATTCTTTCATGGAAATAAATTAATTCATTTATTTAGTATTTAACATTTTATACAATAATTGTTCTTCTTCACTGCTAACTCCAATTCATTATTGTGTGCTTAATTAGATGGAACAGAGAATAATGGACCTCCTAGAGGAATCAAGTCAGCTTAATAGAAGAATGAATGTTGCAATAGATCGTCAAAGAGTTGCACTTCAAGCAAGAAACGACCTCATAACAGAATATAATCGTCTTAGTCGTTGTCAGCCTTCATTAGCGAAGAAGACATATTTCAGATGTTATCAGCTATGAACATTGAAGATGTCAACCTATTCACACGGTGCTATGAATACCTTTATTCCCACCCATTACATACAAGACGTATTATGGGCATGTCCATACGTTTCTGGATGAATAGGTTACTTCGTTATATGAATGAAGGGGTCTGAATGTAATGTTTATTTTGTGATGTATTTTCTTGTTATGTATGAACTTCATTACATGTGACACTTTTTCCATGTAACTTTATTTCGATGTCGTTTGCCATGGACTAAATCGAATTTCCATTATCACAATTTCTACTTTTTTACCAAATTCGGAAATTTATTTCGTAACTTCTATGCTTTACAGTATTTGGTATTGTCAATATCAAATTAATTTATTAAAAAAAAATCTAACAAATAATTTACATTTTGTTGTACTATTTTTTGACATTAATCAAAATTCATTTTTTTGTAAGTTTTAAAAAAATTTATTTATTTATTATGACAAAAGATAACTCATTTAAAAATTAATTCAAGAACATCATTTCAAAAATTAATCTTTTTTTACACAACGGTATTATGGTAACTTAATAAATATATCAATTTTAACATATAGTTTTATCTATCACATCAATAAAATCTTTCACTAACTTTCATAAAAATTATCTCTAAATCCACTCACTTTACCCTCTAAATCCACTCAAAAAAAACACAAATATCCATCCTCCTAAATCTACACAAATCCATCTTCACACTCTCCCCCATATCCATCTATAAAAAAGAACACACCCTAAATAAGGATTGGGGATTGGGCTCTTCAAAAAAAAAGAAAAAAGAAAATGGGTGATAAGAATAAAAAAATTAGGATGTGTTAATGTGAAAAGGGACTTCTCCTGGCACTCCCAAATGGTTTGTCCTGTACCTCTAAGTATCAGAATTTATTACCATTATGACCTTACCTAATTCGATTGTTGTGGGTAATTAAGAAAAGTTATTGTGACATTTGTTTTTAACAGAAACGTTGCACCTCCAAAGTTCTTCTTTCGTTCTGAATAGTTTATATCTCCTGCATTTCCAAATTTCTTTCGTTCTGTTCTCCATAGAAACACTTCTAAATTTGTTCTGTTTTGTTTTCTTCTTTCCATAGAAAAGCTTTTTGTCTGAAACTTTGTTGAGGTAACATAACAGAGATTAATAATAATCTAAGTATCAGTTGTCGACATCCGGTATTTTATATTGTATAACCGGATGTCGACATTCGTTAAAAACACATTCGTTATTATAAACTAGATGTGGACATCCGATGCATTTTACAAATGGATGTCAAATGGCTTTTACGAATATGTACTTCCGATTTCTTTTTATTTGTAACATGTGTTTATTAATTTTTATTGTTTGAAAGTTCAATTTTTATTTAACATGATATTTATATTTTATCTATTTTTTTTTATGTTTTTAAGATAATCATTTGTTAATTATTTTCTTTATTTAGTTTAATTATTTAATAAGTTTGTTAAAAAAGTAAAAAATCAAATTTTTGAAATCAAATGTAAAAATTCGGGTTTTGCTTGAATCCGACATGAACATCCGGTGTCTACCACAAACGGATGTAGATATCCATATCAAGTCTCTTTTTAAAACATCAATTTTCTTTTATTTATTTTTTAGTGATTTGACAAAGCTAGTTATTTTTTTTAGTTATTAACATAAAGATTTAATAATTATGATATTTAAATATTTTAATTAATTATTAAGTTTATCACAAAATATTTTTAGAAAATTATTAAAAAATAAATCGAATGTGCATTTTTGGTTTTCTAATTTATTTATAAGAGATGTTTTTTCACTTTTATTTTGTGAAAGTTCAATATTTAATTAACATTTTTTATATATTTTTTATTTTTTGTATGTTTTTAACATAATGATTTATTAATTATTATAATTATTTAATAAGTATGTTAAAAAACAAAAAACCAAATTTCTGAAAAACTTATCGAATGTGAACATTCAGATTTTGCTTGAACACATGTAAATTAGATGTCAACATCCGTAATTCAATATCCTCTTACAGATATCAACATCCGTAATGGTATATCAAAAAATTAAAATCCATAATGATTCATTGCATATTATAACTACAATAAACAATAATCTATCAAAAAGTATCGGATACAAGGATGTTATATTTTAAAAGTATACTATTTAAACAAAAGTAATACAATAGTGTTAAGATATCAAGGTATTTTAAACTTAAAAAAAATAGTTAAAAATAGGTTAAAATAATATAAAATTTAATTAAATACTCGGTAATCGTAAACGAAAACGTGAAAATATTTATTTAAAATTGTAATTAAGGAAATCTAATTTATCTAATAGATCAATATAGGGTCTGTTAATTACTAACAAATGATGCAATAAAACAATTAAGAATCTTAAGTAAAAATCATAAAAATATCTGCCTCTTCTGATACTTAAAATCAGTTTAGAAAAATATAAATTTTAAGAATTGAATAATATTAGTTAAAATATGAATATAACAAAACAATTAATTAAGAATTATAGAATATACCTATCATTATAAACAAATGAATTCAATCTTGAATACTCTAGATAAAAATCCTAAAATTATACCACGATATTTTCTGGCAAGAACAATTGAAAAACCTAGATCAACAATGGCAATATCTCATTGACCTTACTATGATAATAACTCATTTAAAATCCACATTCGTAACAAAAAAAAAATAAAAAATAAAAGGTAAAATGAATGTTGACATCCGCAATTGAAAACCCTCATATTGACATCTGCAAGTTTGAGCTCCATACCCACTACCCACATCCATAACAGGTTTAAACAAAAAAAAAATGATCTACAAATGTCGACATTCGCAACACATGTTCTTTCCACATTCGTAACACAATGCACAAACTTTACTGAAATAGTTGTCGACATCCGCAATGCTTGCTTCTCTATCGGATGTCAACATCCGTAATAGGTATTTTTTGGGAAAAAAATTAGACTACGGATGTCCACTTCCACAACTTCTTAAAACACAAATGCAGTAGCAAAACATAAATTCAGGCCAAGCAATGAAATCAACTTTTGTTTCATTGTGTGATTTACAAATTTAAACATTACAAAAGACAAAAAAAACTAAGTTAAATAAGTTAAGAATTACTTAACTACAAAAGACTTCATGCAAATGTGGACTAGAAAATGCAACAAAAAATGCCAACCACTGCGATCTGGAGGCTGCAATAGGGTGGGGATGTGGAGAGAAAAGAGAAAACGATGGATGTGGAGAGAAAAGGGATGGAAGCTGCCGCAGAAAACCTTGGTCAATTTGGGGGTGCATGTGGTGGACCTACTGCATTAAATAGTAAGAGAGAGAAAAATTACTTCTTACTTTTACTGTGTAGGGCAAACTGGGCATTAAATCAAGTTTTGGGGTACAAGAGGAAGCATTAGGGGTGCAGGGAGAAGCTTCCATGTGAAAATGGAATAATATAATTTTTTAACATAAATTAGACCAAAAATATAGGTCCAAAAATGACTTTTTTTCTATAATTTTTAATTTATAATTAACTTAACCAATTTTTTTTTTAAATTTTAAAGTTTCTTTTTACAAACTCTGTTTCACCCATTTTACTTATTTATCATTATTATATTTTTTATTATTTTTTTTAATTTTTTAAAATACATTTTATTCACTCAGACAAAAGTTATCCATTTTACTTAGATTTTACTCGATAATATGAAATTTTGAATTTTTATATTGTCATAGTAAAAAATGAGTAAAGATAAAGACACTAGTTTTATTTAGGTTTTAAAGAAAAAGAGGAAGAATAATTCAAGCGAATACGATTACTAATTCCATGAAGAGAGTCACTATTCAAAAATGAAAAAAAAAATTAACCATTTCTAATTAGAGGATTTTATCCAAAATGAAAGAATAAAATTAGCAACCACTCTTGTAAAGTGAGGGCCCCGATCCAAAACTTTTCTTTTTTAGAAATTCTCAAAATTTTGAAAGATGGATTAGACCAATTCTGAGTAGAGGGTCTGTATCCATACTTTTTTGTGATCATTACCAAGTAGACGATCCCGATCCAAACAAATTTATTTTTTTTTCTTCAAAAAAAAATGGATTTGACCATTTATGAGAAGATGGTCTTCATTCATAGGCAGCGACGAAGGTTAGTAGGGGCAGGTGGGGGCAACGACAAAGGTTACAAGGGGCAGGTGGGGTCATGGACCCCTCTCCCAAAGTTTTTTATTTATTTTGACATTATTTATGTTTTTAAATTTTTTAAAGTATATAAATTCTTAACTTTTTTAAATTGTATGTGGTTTTTAAATTAAGTAATAGTATATTGAAAATGAATGAAAATTAAATTAAGTATTTTTTATTTATTTTATAAAGTACAACATTTACTGATAATAAATAATAAAACATAAAATCAAATATAATAAAGAACCAAAATTATTAAGATATTTTTATTTTATCTCTCATTATTTTCTTAGTTTTTCATATGTTGTACGCATCTCTCACGTTTATTTATTTTCTTTTATTACTAGAAAAAAAGTTAGACAAAAACTCATCATTTCTGTCTTCATTTTTTATATGTTCTCTTCTTTTCTTAAAGAAATAAGAAAGGTAACTCTCTTTTGTCTTACTTGATAATGAAATATTTGTTTAATATTCAACACTATTTTTCATCTCATGACCTTTTTGTATATTCATTTTTGATGAATATAGAAGAAGTAATGTAATATGTGATTTTTCATAGTCGATTTTTAATTGTGACTTAATTATCCTAGTTTTTTTTACTAATTATGTCTCTCAACTTTTGATTAGATTATAATAAATTATTTTTTAGTCTTAAACTTCTTTTTTAAATATATATATATTGATGAAAAAAAGAGAGAATAAATTTATTTTAAAATTGATAAAAGAGAAACTATCGATGAAGATGAAAACATGATAATATAAATGTTACATAACAATGAAATGAAAGCTTATGAAAGCTTTTGAATCAAATGCACATTAATAATAAAATGGAAGATGAATATTTTAAAAATAATATGGTTATTTACATTGACAAAAATAATTGAAAAATTTAATTATCATTCAATTATCACGAGTTGAAGAATATGAAAAAACAATATACATTCCTTTATATATGTGTAATTTTTTTTATATTTATGGATATACTATATTATCTATTTTTTTTATTAAATTTCGGTAATCATTAGCAAGTAGAGGGTCCCGATCCAAAAACTTTATTGTTTTTACAAAAAACGAATTTGACCATTCATGAAGAGCATGTCTTATCGCTAGCAAAATGTTTGTAGCAAGATGTGCCAATATTAAGAAAGAATGTTAGAAAACATGAGAGAAAAAAAAAAGATACAACTTATCCTCCAAGAAGCGACCGCGTAAATCTGGCAATAAAATCAAATAAAAAACCAGGAGTAATAATCGGGAACACACTCCAAATTAGTGTAACAATTATTCTTCCAAAGACGTTATCTCTCCCATAGTCAAAAATAAGTCATTCTGCCAGCAACACACACAAATTGCAGCATAAGTCTCTCTGTACTCAAGAATTTAAAAGTCAAGAACTAGAAACTGAGAAAGCAAATAACACAAAGCAATTAAAATAACTTGAGAAGTAGAGTTAGATTTTCACTGTGAATGGAAAATATGGATATGAAACCTGTGAGAAAGTATTTCAACAAATGAAATAAGTGTTAATCTCACTTATTCTCACTACATCTATGGGACAAAGAAGAAAAGAAGCATTTCCAAATTGTAATGTCTTACTTCATTGAATTTAAAATGATTACAAAACTAAGAAACTTTGTTGCAAACGATTACAAAACTAAGAACTCAGGAAAAGGGGAACAAATGATTACTTGTTGCCGGCAAAGGTAACGAAATCAACATTTGCCCTAATCCCCCAATCTGGTGTCGTTTACATAGTAATGGCAACAACGCCACTTCCTTCGCTTCGATGAAACACAACAACATTGGCTCCTCTGTTCAAATACAAGATTTCACCAATGCTGGAATTGTCTCATTCCCGATCTACCAAACAACAACAAGAAGAACCAATCGATTAATCAATCACTCATTTGCTTCGATGAAACGCAAGAAGGTGAACGAGAAACGACAGATGCAGAGGTAATTAACCCAATTAGGAACCGAAATCGGTGTCGATGACATAGTCAAGCTGCAACCTCTCCATGCTCTCTTCCACATTCCTCGTCACTCTCTTCCACGCTCTCCGCACTTCGTTGCCTTCAATTTTTCCACCACTTCAATTTTTCACAGAAAACCTACACTTTCATGGTTTTAGAATACTTCTAATATTATTTGTACAATGATTTGAAAATTTGGGGTTGTCTTCAACATGTCCAAGATACAAAATGAAAAGCTACGCTAGTTTATATTTTCAATTTATTGATTTTTATTTCATATTTAATATTATTTTTTTATGTAATTATTTTCTTTATATAGGTTTTTATATAGATATTAAAAAGTTAAAAACTAATATTAATGATTATTTATTAAAAAGTAAATTATGTAGATATAAAAATATTAAATACTAATATTAATACTTATTTATAAAAAAATTAATCATTTACTAAAAATAATTAAATATTTTATTACATTAAGTTAAATATTCATATTTTATAAATGAAATACTTAAATATAATTTATTTTTACTTATAATGTATCACAAATAATTTATTTAATATTTAAAAACCTAAAAGTAAATAAACATATAAAAGAAATAAAATAGTAAAGTATAATAAATTTATACTAGTATAAATTAATAAATAATCCTTTTAATTCAAACCATAATTTATAAGGACATAAAAAAAATATTTGTAAATACTTTTTGCAAAATAGTTCTAAGAAATTTTTTTACATTTTATGAAACAAATTGTATAATAAAATTTGCAAATAGTTCTTATAGAAATTTTTTTAAAATTTTATATTTTCTAATAATTTATTATAATATAAATTAATTAATATTTTTATTTAAAATAAATCAACATATAAAGATATAATAAAGTTATTAATTTATATAAATAAGATATATTTTTAATAATTTATTAAAATAAACCTACCTCTCTCAAAGTATAGCTAACTTGCTTCAAATTAGCTACAATTTTGTTTTGTCGTTAATGTTTCGCTAAATAGTGAGCAATATTTTTCCTAGCTAATTTTATTCACAAATTAACTACGAAACTTTTTTATTGTTAATCCCTCGCTAAATAACGAGACATTAGTGAGAAATAATTTCTCTCGCTAGTTTTTCTCGCAAATTAGCTACGAAACTTTTTTGTTTGTTGATCCATCACTAAATAACGATAAATTACTGAAAAATAATTTTTCTAGCTAATTTCTCTCGCAAATTAGCTATGGAACATTTTTGGTCGCTAATCCCTCGTTAAATAGCAGGACATTAGTGAGAAATAATTTTTCTCGCAAATTAGCTATGGAATGTTTTTGTCGTTGATCCCTTGTTAAATAACGAGAAATTAATGAAAAATATTTTTCCTCGCTAATTTCCCTTGCAAATTATGAATTTTGTTGTAGTGTAACAATATGTATTATGTTTTTTTTTTCATAAAGACAAGGAGTATTTATAGTGGAGGTTTTAGAAGAGTGTAGTGTAGGGTTTTGGTTGAACTTATAAATGTGAACTAAATTAAAAGAAACATAGTATAAGTGGGTAAAAAAAAGTAAGTGTGATTAGTATAATTAGAAAATGTTGTTATTTTCTTCTCTTCAAAGGTTGAACATAAAAGTCATGGTCTACTCTTTCTTTTGTTCGTTTTTTTTTTCTTTTCTGAAAAATCAATCTCAGTTATGTTGATTAAGCTAATTAATGATTTTGATGCTCCAAGACTTTATTTATTTAAAAATAATGTCTTTTTTTATGATGAATCAAAAATATTAAATGTTTATATGTTTGTTATATGGATAAATGTGGATTGTACTTATACATTAAGTGACCAATTTAGATATCAATTTAAAAAATAAAAAAATTATTGGTTACTAAAATAGTCACTGTTATAAATAAAAATTATAATTGGTCACTAAATTAGTCATTAATTAATTAGAGACCAAACTAAGTCATTTTGGTAGTCAAAACTTAGGTAGCTAATTTTTATTGACCAATTTTCTTTGGTAGCCAAAACCATGGTAGATAATTTTAAAGACCAGTTATATGTTTTTTATTCATAATAGTAACTATTTGAGTAACCAATAATTTTTTACTTTGTGAATTGATATCAAAATTGGTCACTATAGTGACTAACAATTTTTTGTCACTAAATGAAGATTTTTTTTTGTATTGGTAAGAACAAATGATAGTTTATAATTTAAAATAATTGATTATCTTAAGTTACAAAATAAATTATCTTTAGTATTTCAATAGATTATCTTATATTTTGTTTCAACATATGTGTATTTAATTGATTATTACTTAAATAAATGTTGTTGGGAATTTTAGGGACTATAAAAATATAAGAGATATGATAGATATGTTATATTGAGAAGTTTGTTTTTTATTTCAGAGGAGCTTATTTTCCTTTCAAATAATCCCAAATTTTTTTAAGTGATTTAAGGTCATGACTTTAGTGAGAATCATTTATAAATCACCAGAAAACAAACATGTGCAAAAGATTTAGTGATTCTATTAATAATTTATTATTTATTTTGTTAATTGATCAAGAGAAAGAGCATAATTATGTTAACCAAATAAATTCTTGCATAATTGATTACTTTGTTTTTTTAGTTAAATACAAAGCTAAAATAATCAATTTTGATGTGCCATAATTAATTAAAATAGGTGTTGTAACTATTTTCAAATTTATGTGAGAATAATTGATTACCTACTTAAAGTAATCGATTAAATATGTTTGAATTAGTTTTCAATAAGAGTTTCCTAAGGATAAAACATTGGTGCCACTCTTTTATATCATTTAATATTACTTTGAAAAGTGAATTTATTCAGATCATTTGAACTACCGTCAATTGTCAAAAAGTGCTTTCAAGATTACAATTCAAAAGGTTGTGCATTGTTGATACTGTCTTGAGAGTTGCTTTTATAGTGCAATTTTGAGTACATTCTTTTTTTTTTTAAGTTATTGGAGTGTTTCTAGTATATCTTTTGTAGTGTTCTCAAGAATGCTGATCTTGTATTACTTGTTGTCTTGTGTTTATTTTGCCTATAATGTTTGTTTTTGTACAAACATTTAAAGATAATGACTTTATTCTAAGATTGAATAATTGATACTAGATGTAAGATCATTTATAATTTGAATTAGTATAAATTTTATTCGCAATCCTTGTCTTCCTTTGTCTTATGGGGGGAAGCTATTCCTAAAGCAACTCATGTTGTGAATCGGATCCTGACTTCACATAATTATGGTTTATCTCCTTTTGAAAAATTGTATGGTCATGCATCTGATTACTCTACTTTGTGTGTTTTTGGATGTACCTATTTTGTTCTAAAACTACATGTTGAGTGTACTAAATTATCAGCAAAGTCTACTTTTTGTGTCCTTTTAGGATATGGTATTGGTTAAAAAGGATATCGTTGCTTCGGTCCAGTTAGTTAAAAATTGTATGTCTCACGTCATGTTTTGTTTTTAGAACATATTTCATTCTTTTTTATTCCAGCTAGCTCACATTATTTGACTACATCTAATGTCATTAAAATTTATTCTTTTGATATTGATGACACAACACCTACTTCCGTACCAACTTCAGAACTTGTCTTAGCACCAATTACAGACACCACACCAGAGGTTGTACCTGTTGATTCCCCTACTACACTTGCTCAATCATCTCTTGAGGTTATGGTTCATCTACCACTTATTTGACCTAGTCGTAATCGTAAGTCTACTCAACTATCAGATTTTGTTTATTCCTCTTATTTTGGTTCATTTGTTGCTTTTATTGCCTTTATTCATCATCTTCATGAGTCTCCATCCTATAGAGAGGTTGTCTGTTATCCACTTTGGCATAATGATATGGCTAAGGAACTTACTACTCTACATCAGACTCATACACTGGATCTAGTTCCATTGCCGCTAGGGAAACATCCTATTAGATCTCGTTGGGTATACAAAATCAAAACAAAGTCAAATGGCTCAGTTGAAAGGTGTAAGGCTAGACTTGTTGTTAAAGGATGTACCCAAGAGTATGACATGGATTATGAGGAAACATTTGCTCTTGTGGCGAAGATGACTATTGTCCATACCTTGATTGTTGTCACTTTTATTTTTCAATGGAAGATTTTTCAAATGGATGTGAAGAATGCCTTTTTGAATGGGGATCAATATGAGGAAGTCTACATGATTCCACCACCAGGTGTCTCTCACAAAGCTGGTAAAGTTTGCAAACTTCAAAAAATCCTTTATGGTCTTAAACAAGCACCTCGTGCTTGGTTTTAGAAGTTTTCTACAATAATTGTCTCTTTTGATTTTGTTGCTAGTTATCATGATTTTGCGTTATTTGTTAGGAAAACCAATGCATGACATATTTTTCTATTCTTATATGTTGATGATATGATTATTATTGGTGATGATTTTTGGTGAAATTGCATATTTAAAAATTGCATTATCCCATCGTTTTGCAATGAAAGATTTGGATATTGAGGTTGTTTCTTCTTCTAAAGGTTATCTTCTGTCTTAGTCCAAGTATATTGTTGACCTATTTGAGCGTGCTCGGCTCACTGACAACAAGATTGTTGATACTCCTCTTGAGACAAGTGTACAATACTCCCCATCGAATGGTGTTCCTTTGACTAATTCTACTTTGTATCAAACTATTGTTGAAATTCTGGTTTATCTTACTATGACTCGTCCAAACATTGCACATGTTGTTCATATTGTTAGTCAGTTTGTTTTAGCTCCAACAATAGTTCATTGGGGTGTTGTTCTTCATGTTCTCAAGTATCTTTGAGGTACCCATTTTCAATCTCATTTTCTTTCTTCTACGTCGTCTTTAGACTTGTGTGCCTATTGTGATGCGGATTGGAATGATGATCCTAATGATCGGAAATCCACTTAGGTGATATATTTTTCTTGGTGATTCACTTATATCATGGAAGAGTAAGAAACAAGATGTTGCATTTTGATCGTTCACAGAACCTGAGTATCATGCCATAGCTTTGACTACCTGTGAGATTATTTGGCTGCGTTTGTTACTTACAGATATAAGTGTCTATTTGAAAGATCATACGCCTCTATATTATAACAGTAAAAGTGCTATCCATATTGCTCGCAACTCTATTTTTCATGAGCGAACCAAACATATTGAAACAAATTGCCATTTTACCAGTCATTATATTCAACTTGACATTATATCTTTACCATTTGTTCCTTCGGCTCTACAAATTGTAGATATGTTTACCAAGCCGCACTTCGTTTTATGCTTTTGTTTTTTATTTGACAAACTCTCGATGCATTTAGCTGTAACATTGTGTTTTTGAGGGGGATGTTAGCATAGGCCCATGTTTTAAGTCCATTTACTTGTGGCTTCTAGGGTTAGCTTTTTGTGTGTATATATAACACACCTTTTGTAACATTTTATACGCAATCAATAATACACAATCTCCTTCTTCATATATTTCTTTGTTTTCTACACATAACAGGAGCTACCTTAATACTTTGTGAGCTATATTTTAAGTGAGTAGGTTCAACCAAATATTAGTCTTTATTATGTTTAATACTTTTCTTTTACCAGTCTTCAAGTCACAAGTATGGCGTAATCCATTCAATTCTTAAGTGTGTTAAGTGAAATGAAAAATTGGAAATACTTATGTTCATATATTATAATTTTTGTAAATTTAATGTATTTGAATATTTTAAACAGTTTATATATATACTCATGTTTATCTTATTTTATTTTGACATATATTACACATTAATTTTTTTATGTCAATTATATTGGAGGAAGTTATTTTGATAAATTTTTATTTGGGTGAATTTACTAAGTAGCTATTAAGCTACTCAAATTTTCTTTCAAGGAAAAATACTCGTTTTTACATAAAAAATTATGAATTTGAAAGAGATTTTTGTTTTTGAAAAATAATCACAAATTGAAAACTTTCAAATTCATAAAAATAGGTTATCTTTTCTGAAAAAAAAAACTTCTTACAAAATTAAAGTTTGACTCAACTAAAAATGACAACAAAGCAATGCAAGAACGAGTTTTGGTATTATATACTTATCTCTAAAGAAAAAATTCATTATAATCCTCATACTCAAACTCAATCAGTATCAAAGTTTTGTTTCTTTTCCATTCCTACTAGGTAACGGGTACCCATATCAGTGTTCGTACCCTTTTTTTACTATTTCAATGTTAATTAATTAATTATAAAATAATAAAAAATTATGATAAGGGAAATATAATATTATCAAATATTCAATATCAAAATGAGTATTCTCGTTTCTTCAATATCAAATATTTAGAAAGAAATTATAATTGTATACATTCCAATATAAAGTACCAAATAAAATTTCTTAAGAACCAAACCATTTATCATATGTTTGGATGAAGCATTTTAACAATTCTAAGAAATTGAAATACCTAGTAATTGAATTACTTGCAATTAAATTCTCTTTATTTCTTAAATAATTTGTATGAAGTAATTGAAATATCTCAAACTTCAATTTTCTTGTTTGGATAAAGTAATTTAATTTATAATTTACGGTGAATTCAACTCTACCTTTGAGTCTAACTTAACTTAGCTTGACCTTCAGCCTCGATTGACCCAACTCGACCTTCAACCTCGATTGACCCAACTCGACCTTCAGCATAGCCCAGGTCGTCTTAACCTTTGGCACGTGCTAGCCCAACTCGACTTTCTGCCTGAGTGGACCCATTTCAACCTTCAGCCTGGGCCAACTTGGCTCGACCTTTGGCCAAGTCGTCCCAACTTGACCTTCGATTTGGGCTCGCCTGGTTCAATCTTCGGTATGGACTGGGCCGATTAACCTTCAGCCTAGCCCGACCCCATTCGACCTTCTACGTGGGCTGGTACGACTTTCGGCCCAACTTGATAAGTCTCACCTTCAACTCGATCATCTCGATCATTAGCCTAGGCCGGGCCGACCAGTCTCGACCTTCGACCCAAGCCGTCTTGACATTTGCTTGGACATGTCTGTCCTGATCTTTGGCCCGACCCATCTCGAGCTTTGGCTTGGGTCGAACTGACACGAGATTTGACTTGGCCCGACTCAACTCAAAATTTGGCTTAGGCCAGCTCGACCTTCGAGGTATGCCGACCCGACTTAACCTTCGGGCTAGGCCAACCCGACTTGACCTTCAGACCAAGTCGACCCAGTTCGATTTTTGGCTTGGGCCAACCCTGCCCGACCTTCTACCTAGGTTGGCTCGACCTTGGGCTCGGGCCAGCCCGCTCGACCTTCGACTGGGTTGGCTCGTCTCGATGTTCAGCTCGATCTGGGCCATCTCGGCCTTCAGGCCAACCCAGTTCAATCTTTGACACAACTCGACCTTTGACCAAGCCTCGGTTGACTTAACTTTTTGGACCTATGGAATTTTTTGGTTATCCTAACCAATGAATAATTCCACAACTTGAGAAATTTCAATTTCCTTCTTTTTTTAGTGATTTTAAATTCTACTATTTTAGTTATTTGCAATATCTTCTTAAAATTTCTCAATTTCAATATTCTTTTAATTTCCTCATCCAAACATATCATTTTTCATTAAAGAATTTAAAATTTCAAAAATAAATGAATTACTCTCTTAAATTTCCTCATCCAAACAAACCATTATTAAATTTCCAAATGTTAATGAAAACAAAGTTGATAAAATTTAAAAATATTTTCAAAAATTTATAAAAGGAAAACATATATTCAAGTTAAAAATATTTTAAATGTCTCCTTACTTCTATTCTTTAAGTTCTAAAGAAATCTCTTTTTTATACATTAATAAAATTTATTATAATACACCAATTGAACAAAATCACAAAAAGAACAAATATTAAACTAATAATAATTGAAATTTACCATATGTCTTTCATCTTTTGAATTACAATATATGTTGGATGGTGGTAAACAAGATTCATGACAATCACATTAAATTATTAAATTATAGTAAATGAAATTTATTTACACAATCACAATAATAAAATTACACTTATGATAATGAGTTAGAAAATAAAAACAATTATATAAAAAATATGAAAACAATATTCTATATGATAAAAATAAACAACAAATAAAAATATTAAAAAAAGTAAAAATATCAAATGTGTGTCTTGTAAACAATTTGATAGACCATTGAATGAAATTACATAAAGGAAAACAAATGTATAATTAAGGGTATGATAAGATGAAAAATACCTTAGAGATCTAATAAAAAATTTAGATATCAAACAAGTCGAATTGTTGAAAGATAATAATAATTGTCTTAACAAAACAAAAGAGTTATTCAAATGAACAAACATTAAACATTAAGAATAAGAGAATAAAGAAAATAAATTTTTATATTTCCTAATGCTATTCAACACTTAAATTGAGAGTTAAACATTCTCATGTGAAAAAAATATAAACTACAAATAAAAATATAAGAAAGGACTAGAAATATTCATATGTGAGACAAAAAAATATTTAATTGAGATATATCATTTGAACATAACTACATAAGAATTGTGATGAGTAAAAATATCTTGAAGATATAAATGAATTTCATGACAAATAAAATAATTAGAAGAGAGAAAATAAAATGTGTAGGTGAAAGGAAAAAAAAGATTATAAAACTAAAAACGAAGAATAATATATATGAAGTTAATAAAAAATTGAATAGTTGTTTTACACAATTAAATATTTCAGTAATAAGTTGAAACGAAATGAGTATGTAAAGGGATAACATTACCATTTTTCACATGCTTATATTTAGTAGTAAAAGTTTGATCAAACTAAATCTGTTAAGTCTTATGATGTCCGGTCAACAATTATCAAGAATTTCAGATGAAAATGTTGACATAACTAAGATCTGTGGTGTCACATTATTTTTAAAATCTTTCTGTAACATTTATTCCGATACAAAGGTTTTATATAAAATCAACATTCTCTTTGATGTTTCATTTAGTTATTAAGACAAATATATTATTTTAAGAGAGGAAAAAATAACTTTTTATTATGTAAGTTCTTTAATTGAATGTTTTATGTGATATAAATATCCACCAAAGAAGAGGCCTTAATCTCAATAAGCCTCACATCAATGTGCTCTTGAAATGAGAAAAGAATAAAATAATGTGTAACTTGAGGTGTGCGTACGGCAAAGGATTGCTGACTTGTCTTTTTGTTGTTGTAATCTAATTAATAAATAAAACTAATATCTCACATACCTAAAATCCATTAATATCAAATTTTTATCTTCTAATCCACAGATTCAACAATTGTTAACCGTGATATAATATTTGTTACCGTGTAGACTTGTACACGTTCATGTATTAATAAAATCAGCGTCGTATAATGTCAACGGGATTATTTTATACGTTTTTCCTATGCATTAATTATTATACTTATTACACATAAAACATATTTATCGAGCTTGATGATTAAATTTATGATATTAAATGTTTTTGACAATAATCTAATGGTTAGTTGTAAACATTAAAAACATTACTGTTTATAAATTAACTTATAAATTATATACATCTTAAAATAGAAAGTTTTAAATGATTTTTTGTAATGATAGATGAGAAGTTTCTGCTTCTAACATTGACCTTAGAAATCCCTATAAATAAACAAGCATTTCCCATGTTTAACATTCATAAATTCACTTCTCTTTGTTGTTACAACAAGTTTGAGAATTTCAAAGCAAAGGTAGCGTTTTCAATGGCAATGGCACACAAAAACCCTACTTCGATTCCAATCTCAGATCCTGAAGCACAGGAAATCACTCCAACTCCTACTCCTTCCACCGCCGCACCGGCGAAAGGTTACTCGGCCAAAGTGGTGGTGAACAAAGTGAAGAACAACCTTGTTTTTCATTCAAAATGGGGTGAACTGAACGGAGCCATGGGTGATCTTGGCACTTATATACCAATAGTGTTGGCCTTGACCCTTGCCAGGGACCTCAACCTTGGCACCACACTCATCTTCACAGGTGTCTACAACATCATCACTGGAGCCATCTATGGCG
>Ga0214543_1007419_pt1 | contig 18838 bp, 18 predicted proteins | sample CNSS2metaG_FD_160094 | JGI IMG/M metagenome (GOLD analysis project Ga0214543, IMG submission 160094) | Root nodule microbial communities from cowpea collected in UCLA plant growth center, Los Angeles, California, USA - CNSS2 | ecosystem: Host-associated > Plants > Roots > Nodule | place: USA...
AAAAAATAATTTTTTAAATATATATATATATATATATATATATATATATATATATATATATTATTAGTTCAAAATAATAACAATAAATAATTTTTGAATTTGTGTGTTAGTCATTTTATAACCATTTTAACTCATGTATTTCGTGTTATTTACAATGATAACTACTTCTTAAATAATGTCAAACTTACAAAATTGAATTAAACAAAAAAAAAATGATATATTTGGCTTAAATACATCATTTGTCCCAATTTTTGTAAACTTTATTCACTTTGATCCTCATTTTTTTTGAAATATTCAAAAAGGTCCTAATTTTGAAAATTGTTGTTAATTTGATCCTTTTTATAGACACTATTTAAATTGTTAACGGGGTAAACAGTGACTGTCACGTGTCATTTCGTGATTTTTTTAATTTTAATTTTAATTTTTTTTACTTTAAAAAAATTGTGCATGTGTTAAGTCAGTATTGTGACATGTGACAGTGTTAGTGCCATATGTCAATCAAGTGTCATTGTCACATGTTAAGTTAGTATCATTGTCACATGTCAGTATCTCATAACTTATATTCAATTCAGTTTTAATTTTCATTATTTTTGTTCAATTTAGTTCTATTTTCTGTTATTTTTGTTTAATTCAGTCTCAATTTTGTCTCTCCAAATTGACCAATTTAATTTGTTTATAAATGTTATTCTGAAATCTTTATGTTGTGTTTAAGATTACACAATCCAACATTATTTATTTTAGTGTTTTTTAATATTTGTGTAATTCATAGTGTATTTATAAATTATGAAATGTATTATATCTCTATCTTATTCAAACCAAAACAAGTATAATGTGGATTTAGAGTTATATACTGCATTTTGTTATCGAAAAGTTTACATTATAATCATTGTTTTTAAGGCAAAAGTTTAAATTCTAATTCCAAGTTTTACATTTTGTAACTTTAAATTGTTACACATTTTATCATTCTTTTATGATGTGTAATTTCTTCTAAATTATGCATTTCGGAGTTTAACTATTATAACTACGAATTGTACAACACTAAATTACAACTACTAACCTTTTTAAGCTATTCAATATGTAACTAAAATGAATATAATGTTTTATTCCATTATATATTTTAATTATTCGCAAATAACAGTATATTTCGTTAGTTTATATAAATGTTATACTGAAAATTTTATTTTTATTAACATTCACATTTATATGAAATATTTCTTTTATTATTTTTATACCAAACCTAACTATATTTTTGGAAGGAAATTATTAGATTTATGTTTGACTTTTGCTACATGTAAAAAATAGGGTTAAATTTATGTTAGAATTATAAGAAAAAATTTTCATTGTTTTTAAAATTAGAAGAAAAATTCTTCAATATTTTTTAAATTATAAGGAAAAGTTTTAATTACTTTTAAAATTAGTAGGAAAGTTCTTCATTAGTTTTAAAAGGGTTAAATATGTTTTTGGTACTTCAATTTTTAGTGAAAATTGAAAGTAGTCTCTCTTGAAAACTTTAAACCAATTTATTCCCTCAATTCTGTAAATGCGTGGATTTAGTCATTTTAACCAAATCTCATTAAATTTATTTGACGTTTCAAACACATCTCATTATAGTATTTTAGTTTGTTTAGACCATTTGACACATGTTCGCTTCAATGTTAGGTGAGAAACATATTTGAAACGCTAAATAAACTTAACATTGGTTTAAAGGACTAAATTCATGCATTTCTAAAGATGAGGGACTAAACTGGTTCAAGATTTTCAAGAGAGACTAATTCCAATTTTTACTAATAGTTGAAGGACTAAAAACATATTTAACCATTTTTAAAATTAGAAGGAAAATTTTACATTATTTTTAAATTATAAGGAAAATTATTTTTTAAATGATATGGAAAATTCTTAATTATTTTTAAAATTAGAAGGAAATTTCTTCATTATTTTTAACATTAGAAGAAAAGTTCTTCATTATTTTTAAAATTAGAATGAAAATTCTTCATTATTTTTTTAATGATATGGAAAATTCTTAATTATTTTTAAAATTAGAAGGAATTTCTTCATTATTTTTAACATTAGAAGAAAAGTTCTTCATTATTTTTAAAATTAGAAGGAAAATTCTTCATTATTTTTAAAATTAGTAGGAAAATTCTTCATTATTTTAAAACCAACTCTAAACCTATTTTTTACATGTAACAAACATCAAACATAAATCTAATAATTTCTTTCGAAGAATATAATTATGGTTGGTTTAAAAATAATGAAAGAAATATTTGATGTAAATTTTAATTTTAATAAAAATAAAAATCTCAGTATAACATTTATATAAAGATTCAATTTGGTCAATTTGGAGATGGACAAAATTAGGACTGAATTGAATAAAAATAACGAAAACTATGACTAAATTGAACAAAATTAACAAAAATTGGAACTGAATTGAATATAAGTCACGAGACATTGACACGTGACAATAATACACTTTGTTAGTTTGAAATGGTGACGGGGTTGAAATTGTTGTTTAAAACCTTTTCGAAAACTTAAAACCTCTTTTGATTGAATCAAATAGATTGCGAAATTTGAATGCAAAAGCTGCAGAACAGTACACTTTCAATTAGTCAAAAAATCAAACAATAGACTAATTTGTTTTTGAGCCTATAAAACAGTTGATTAAAATTCAAAATCGATCAACAATATATTCCATTATATATATTTTAATTATTCGCACATAACAATATATTTATAGGAAATATAAAGTTACAAATTTAAGTTATCTTATGGATAAAATATTTTTTTAATAGTTATTGCTTTTGGATTATAAAAATTCGTGATCTAATTATTATAGTTATAGATTCTACATCTTAGATTACAATTAAAAATATTTCAAATTATAGAATTCATTACTATAACTAATATACTTTTTATTTTGTATTACATAATTTACCTACACAAAAGAAGTAAAGTAATAACATTGAATAAATGAGAATGCAAATATAAATCATGAAAATCCAAAAACAAATAATATTTTTTATAGTTATATAAATATAACCAATTCAATAAAAAAAAAAAAAAAAAAACACTCTGTGATGCAAATTAACAATTTTCTTCGCACACCATCAGACTTTAGTGTAACATATTCTATCTTAAAGCGCGATACATATAATTCATTAAAAAAAATTAAAATTATATTATGCAAAAAGAAATAACATATTAAAATATAATAATAAATGAAAATAATCTTTCAAATAAAATTTAATAAATTATATAAAACAAACAAAAGAAAAATAGCATATACATGGGTCTCATACCTGTGTTTACACAAGGCAGTGTCCAGGCCCACTGGATCAGAAAACTGCACACGGAATAAACATGGGTTCTTCTTATCGTATCCCATAATATAAAAAATAACAATAACTATTGAACTCCTTTCGCTACACTTTCTGATCGATTCAAATTCATATTTTCCGTTATCTAATCTGATTGTTTTTCAAATATGTTTTAAATTATATTTATTTGTGAGCTTTAAGGCCATATTCATTAAAACAATTGAGAATTCTCCCTTCCCTCAGTAAATTAATATACCATATTATTAATGTAGACCTTCAAAATCTATATAATTGAAGGTAGGGGTGGCAAACGGGCCAGCCCGGCCCGTTTTGGCCCGGTCCGTATGTGGCCCGTCAAAAAATGGGTCGGGCCGGGCTGGCCCGTCTAGTTTTTTTTTTTAATTAGTTTTCAAATTTTTTAATTAGTTTTATTTTTTAAATTTGTTTATATATATATATATAAAATATTATTAAAGTCATATTTAATCAAATAAAATATTATTTTAACTTTTAATTGATTAGTTAATGTTTTAATTAGATAAGTTAAAATAATTATTAAATTTACATATTCAATTATAACTAATAATTCAAACTTAATTTGTAGGTGTTAATAATTTAAATTACAATACTATTATATATTTCTACATTTAAAATATATAATCTAAAAAATTAATTTTTTTAATTATTTTTATTGTATTTTATTTTTTTAAAACGGGCCAACGGGTCAGAACGGGCCAGCCCGTACTTTGGCCCGTCAAGTTGACGGGCTGGACGGGACGGGCCAGAACGGGCTGACGGGTTGAAATCTTCAACCCAGCCTGTTCCTTTTAGCACGGGCTGACGGGTTGGCCCGTTGGGCCCGGCCCGTTTTGTCACCCCTAATTGAAGGTATGTTAAGAAAGAGAATATTAACACTTTTCTATCTAATAAATAAAAAGTAATTTGTATTTCTATGTATCAATTGGTTTAAAAAAATGATTTCATAAGAAAAATTCTAGTTTAATAAATTAGGTCAATAACTTTTTGTTAAAACCTACTTTTAGAATTTAGTTTGTTTTTCAAACTAAAAAAAAAAAAATCTAAGCTACTTACGATGAGTATATCTTCAATTTCAAATCAGTCTATTCGAGGTAAAATTAACAGAATGAAAATAAAAGAGTATGAAAAATGTAGATAAATACTGAAAAAATTAAAAATTATCTACCGATATAATTCGTTGATAAACACAAATTTTTGTAACTAAAATTACTGACGACTTATCAATTGTTAAAAATCCACCAATATTTATCATTAAATTTTAACAACAGATAAAAAATTGTTAATTTTTTTATTACTGATAATTTACTAATGGATTTAACTATAAAATTACAAGGTTAAAAGTACAAATTTTGACATCCAAATTACTGGTTAAATTTATTGACAAAATTTATTATTGTAACGTCCCAATTAAATGGATAAAATCTATTTAAATAAAACGTCGCATATAACATTATTCAGAGAGTGTGGAAAAACTGAAAAATGAAATACACAGTATCCCAACATAACAAGAAAGGGAAAAATGCCCCACACGGCCTAAACAAGGTACAAGGTCTCGTCAAGTGCGAGAGGACTACTACTACTAAACTCCCAAAAGTTATGGGTCCTCAAAGTGAACCCGATAGACGTCCAAGATTCATCAAACCGCAGCATCTTCATTATTATTACCACTGCCGGAAGTTCTCACATTTGCTCACATCAACAAGGTTGATGATCATCGCAAGGGAGGAAACCACACATGACACACAAGCAAGCGAAAGGGTAAGCTAACGAAGAAATCATCATATCTTACACTCAATATACAATTAAATATTCAAACATACATAGCAGACATCCACATGTGAGGTACCTAACCATATAAAACACCAAGACTTGACTATCCAGATAAGCTTAATGAGGCACCACCACGTGGCAGTGGAATTATGTCCTAGCAGTGAGGCGTCACCGCGAGGCCTTCGCGGAATTATACCCTTACAAGAGGCACCACCACGTGGCCTTCGTGGAATTACGTCCTGGCCTTGAGGCACCACCACGTTATCCTCGTGGAATTACGTCCTAGTCTCGAGACACCACCGTGAATCCTCACCTCGAGGTTCATTGAATTAGGTCCTATAGCTGAAGCACCACCGGGGACTCCCCCTAGAAGGGCCCACAGAATTACGTCCATAAGATGAGGCACCACCACGAGCCTCGCTATCAGGGTCATTGAATTATGTCCTACACAAACCTTACTCATACATTATCAATCAATCATGAAGTTCTTATGCATAACATTAACATGTCATTTAGTATGAGTAATCAACCATCAAATATATCTTATGCCAAGCTCATTTCCAATTCATTTGTTCTCACCCACAACATACATAGTACATGCATATCCACCCCTTTGTACATAATAAATTAATGAACCATCCAATCAAACAACCATCAACATTCATGAAACAAAGCATAGCAAAAACCAAAAGGAGGTCTCGCCCAAGCTAGAGTCCTCGCTCAGACGAGAAAAGTACTCTCGCTCAAGCAGCAGACTCTCGCTTAGGCGAGACTGCAACAATGGCTCCTGGAGAACTTCGCGAGCTCTTGCTTAGGCGAGGTTGTCTCGCCTGAGCGAGACAGTTCGTCGCTCAAATCGCAGCCACTCGCTTGGGCGAGCGCTCGAGCAGAAAAAACTGGGCGAGTTCTTGTGATTCTCGCCTGGGCGAGATGAGCTCGCCTGGGCGAGTATATCAGTACTCACCACTAAACCACGCGTATTCAAACAGGGACTCACTCACAACAACACCCAAAGCATTTTTTTACCATCAGAAACAACATACGATCACCCAAAACACGAAACAGGAACAAAGCACACCAAACAATGAATCAAAAGTATGAAGTCTAGCTTTCCTTACCTGAAATAAGCTAGTACAAGACTCCCAACCCCGAATAGCGAGCACATCAGCTACGAGTTTATCTTAATGAATTAGAGATTAGAGAAACAGAGTGGAAACATGATTAATAAAGGAACCTCAGTTGAAACCCCGACAATAAAGCTAGAATGAGAACAGAACGTTTGGGCGGTTAACTTACTTGGAACAACTGGTCCTCCTAGCTCAATGTAACGGTGGGAGTAAAGCCCTAGCAGAGGCGGCAACTACAGCTCGAGGTATGCGGGAATCTGTTTTACGCAATGAGCACAAGGATTAGGGTTTTGGCAGATTTAGGTCTGTTTTCCCCCTTCTAGGCTAGCCCTAAGGCCCAATGGTTAGTAGCAACCTTAAGAAAAGGACAGCATGAAAAGTGGCCTTACAATTATTAATACAAATTCTAATTTGTAATGAATCTTTTGACAATAAATTTTTTTATCAATTATTAAAATTTTAACTTATTAATGAATTTTACTAATAGATTTATTATTCATAAATTTATTAGTGACGAAAATTTTTATCAATAATTAAAGTTCTAAATTTCTCGATAAAATTTATCAATAAATTTTATTTTTTCAAGAGTTTTGTTTCCTTTTATAAAATTCTTTTCATAATTAAATAAATTTTTGTACTCACCATAATAGTGTTGACAAAATTAAAGTTTTGGACAGTCTCGAGGTTTAAAGATCCATCAAATACTTATCTTATTTTAACATTTTACTGACTTACCTAATTTATTTATAAGCATGAGAAATTGATTAGGTGAAGCACATGTTAAAAAGAAAATGGCATGCAGTATTACTTTATTACATAAACTAGTTTTGCATGATTAATAAAAGAGGAAAATTAAGTGTTTAGCATTAAATTAAGTGTGCGAATGTGAGTTGGTGAAAATTTGTATTAATTTAAGAATTTTAAATGGTGCATGTTAAAATATTCTTCAAGGGAAAAACACAGTTAACCAACCACCCAATAAACACACATTGATACGACACTGTACAGACAAAACATATAAAAAACAAACACAAAAAACAGAGCAGCAAAAAGCTATGCAAGAAAAGAACCTGCATAAATTTAAAACACAAAACTGATGATAGTTAAAAATGATATTCATTTGAAGTGATTTATATTTTTATTATAATTGAAATAAGTTAATATTAAAAAAAAAATACTTTTTATGTATAATGATTTTAAATTCTATTTTCGGTAAATTTTCACCGTCCACTATAAGAGGAGTGAATACACATTTCATCTTTTATGGTCAATGTTTTTTCATTTATGCTTTTTGTAGAAAAATTATATATATATATATATATATATATATATATATATATATATATATGATTGGTCTTTCGATGGAGGAAGTTCACTCGGAAGATACCAACATCAATGAGGTTTAGCTCAATGATTCTTATCGAAAAGATGACGATTTATTTTGAATTTAAATATCTTCTGTAAAGAACAATTAAAATAAGAGTAAAAAACACAGAATAAGACAAAAATGATATGATCCTTACCAGACAAATGACGATCTGCTTTGAATTTGAATATCTTCTGTAAAGAACAATTAAAATAACAGTAAAAGACATAGAATAAGACAAAAATGGAATGCACCACAATCTAGCAGATTGATAAGTAAAGAAAACTTCGCCACAAAGAGGTCCCTCTTTGATAAGAACCCAATCAAAAGAGTAGACGACATAATCAACGATAGATAAGTCAAGACGCCACAATCTAATCCAGGATTTATAAGTCAAGACGTCATGATCAAGATTGATAAGTCTAACGAAGGTTCGTCAGGATTCGCTACAAAGAACCTTGTCTTTGATAAGAACCTTAAGGCCTTAGCCAAGAGCCAAGAGAAATCTCTCTTTAATGAACTAATTTTATTAATGACTGAAAAGTGATTAAAAATGTTATAGACCTTTTGCATTTATAGGCATTAAAAGATAAAAGATAAAAAATAAAAACAGAATAAAATATCAAAAGATATCCAAAATATCAAAAGATATAAAAATATATCCAAGATATCAAAAGATATCAAAAGATATCCAAAAATATCAAAAGATAACAAAAGATAAAAAAAAAGGATAAGTGAAATCATTTACATAACTAAACTTAATTAATATATTGAATTATATAAATTATTCTTTAATTGTATGATTTTCATGTCTCATGTCCCTTTTGATGCTAAAAGCTCCTCCTCAAGTTCTTCATGTATATATTCAGGAGATAGTCCTATATCGTACCCTCCATCCTAAATCGAAGTTGTCTTTAACTTCGTGTCACCTGAAGATTCCTTCACCATTGTACTAGATAAAGAGATAGTCATCTATCATAACCTCCTTCCTAAACTGAAGGTGTCCTCAACTTCGTGTCACTTGAAGATTCATTTTCCTTAGGTTTTGTAGTGTTAAAAGTAGTTCCCTCCTTAAATTTCTCTTTATCTTGGATTAGACTTGATGAATCATTCATGATTCTCTCCCGTTTGGAGAGAATTCGACCCAAATTCTAGAAGATCTTTCAAAGGTGTTGGAGGTTTGCCTCTAGGGCCAAATACCTACTTTTGTGAATATATTTCCAATCTTACATTTTTGCCCATAAGTTGGTTAGGAATGAACAACGAATTTGACTCATGTGAAGTTCTTCTAAAATTTGGATTCAAACTAAAAAAAATGCTTTGAATATCTGAAGTACTTGGCAAACAAGCTAATAGATTATCAAACATAGGTTTATTGAATTTCAAGCTTGTGTCTTTCTTTTCCATCACCCTTTCTTCCTTCCATTGTTGATGCCATTGTTCCATTATAAATAAATCTTCTCTAGGCAACAAAACAATACGAGACCAGTTAATATTCTCTCGTATTGACAATTTAGATAACTCTCTCATCTCTTTCTCTTTTTCTCTCTTCTCTTTCTTTCCTTTCTCTCTTTTTTCTTTCTCTTTTTCTCTCTTCTCTTTCTTTCTTTCATTTCCTTCTCTTTTCTTTCTCTCCTTTCTCTTTCTTTTCTTTCTCTTCTCTTTCTCTTTTTTCTTTCTCTTCTATTTCCCTCCTCTTTCCCTCTCTCTCTCTCTCTCTCTTCTTTCTCTTCTCATTCTCTCTTTTCTTTCTCTTCTCTCTCTTTCTTTTCTTTCTCTTCTCTCTTAAATGTTGGAAGTTTGATTAACATCTTTTCTCTTCTATTATTCCACTCTAGGTCAATCTATTGTCCTCTCCTTGCGTGAAAATTACATGCCTCTTCTCTCCTACATTTTAGAATATGTTTGTTTCTTCTGGCTTTTACTTCTTGCTCTTCATCACCACCATTAGAGTCAACTGCATCACCCCTACTAATATTCTGGCCTACTCTGAGGCCAAGAAATATACTCATCGAACTAGAAACCCATCATAAAAAAGTCATTTAGAGTGTTTGGAACAGCCAAAGACAACTTGTGTAAGTTGTCTATGAGACGTCGTATGCTATGCCGAACTGCTTGCTGGCTATCCCAAATGTCCTCTTGTCTCGCAAATATTTTACCCATAGTTGCTTGGAAGGTAGCTTCAGAAATAGAAGAGGAGACACGAGATACACTCAGCGGTCAAGGGCGAGCAGTGGGTCTAGGTGCAGGAACATGATCAACTGGTTCGTTCATACAATGTTTAGAAATGAACCTGCTATTGATGGGGGGTTGGAGGCGAAGCAACACTGGTGTGTCTTTCGCCTTGCATAAGGCAATGATGAGTGTTGGAAAACCCAACTTGGTAACATTACTCACAATGAGGCAATCTCTTGTGATATGACAGCTCCAATATCAATTTCAATACTACTCATAATCCCAAAAATCAAATAAGATTACTCAAGATTGATATCTAAGGTATGAGTATTAGGAGAAATGTTGGTATATGAGAAAACACTCCACATTTGTGCCAAGGAGTTCAGATGCTTACACAAAACGCGAACATGAGTGTCGGAAACACCAATAACATAGGACTCGCCAAGAAGGCATAATCGTGTTGCAATGGCCTCAAAGTCCTTCTCTTCATTTAGAAAATTCCCATAGGGTGTGTTCCTATCAGTAGGAAAGACAAGAGTTCTCAAGAAAGTGTTTAATGCCTTGTGGTCGAACTTAATAATTTTGCCTTGGACCTTGGCTTGGCGAGCCAAAGAACCGTCAAAATTGTAAGCATATTCAAAAAACTCTTTAACGAGAACATCATCAACCTCATTGGGAAGGTTCCCCAATACTCGATGCCATTGTCGTCTCTCCAACTCCAACCTGAAATCATCAAACTCCCCCACCTTCATGTTGATATGCCTCTCCAATAAGATCCCGAAAGGCATGATCTCCAGAAATCTCCTTGTAGCAGCTTCAGATGTAAACTTATGCTGATCATACTCAAACTCGGCGTCTTCGTCCATGAAATCAATGGGAGGAGCACGGGACGAAGACCCTTGAGTAAATTTTTGCTTCTTAGAATCCCGAGATGCCTTATGAGGAGCCATTTGCAAAATAAACACCATAGAACCAACACATAGATTGTTCAATAGAAAAAGGTTAGAAACATCAATACTAATGACAATAAACAAAAATTAAACAAAACAACATTGTTGTAGAGGTCCACTCACTAGGTGAGTAGCGAGGACATAGGTATGACATAGGTTGCAGTCGCTAAGCGAGAACGTCTCACCGGACGAGCAATCACTGTAGGACCAAGCTCGCTAGGCGAGTGACAAAATCTGCAGCAAAAATACACTATCGTTGAACGAAAGCGAGCAAGCTCGTTAGGCGGACGCGACTTCATCAAGATGGCACACAAATAACTCACACGCACAACTCTACAAGCCAAACTCGAACACAACTTAGCAACACAAACACCCATAGATCCAAAACCAATAGTGATTAACCCTAAACAAATTACTAAATCAGAGAAAGGAAAAAGGAAAAAGAAGATGAGAAATACCTACCTAGAAGAAGATGAGTGCAAGAAGAAGAAGGAATGGCAAGGAGGAAGCACACAAGTGGAGCGCAATTCACACACAAGAAAAACACGAAAAACGACTAGGGTAAATGTAAAAGAGAAAGAGGACGAAAAGAGGGAAATCTAAGATTTTTAAGGTCTATGAGACGCACTACTCGTTGGGCAAGTACCTCATTTTTTGAAAAGTCAGATTTGACCCAACAACCAACTGACAACATTAAAGACTGTCGCAATCACTGAACAAACCTGGTACCTCGTTGGGCTAGTGGCTCAGTTTCCTCCAACTTCAAATTCATTTTTTTTTTGAAGCGTGGTCGTTGGGCGAGTAGTGGTTGCCTAGCTACTAGTCCAAAGTGAAATTTCTTCACTAATTCGTTGGGAAGCTACTACTAGTTGTGCGAGTCTGCATAGTTTTAGGATTTCACAGAAAATTAGACTCGCTAGGCGAGAGTGGCTTACCTAGAAACTGCTCTAGATGCAAAATTACGCAATAATTCACTAGGCGAGTGGTGGTTATTGGGCGAGTCTGCATAATTTTTCAAAACCAGATTCTGCAGAAACTAACTCGTTGGGTGACTACCTTGGTCATTGGGTGAACTAAACAAAATAACAATACATAAAAACAGAAGCAAACCTATGCTAAGAGTGATAAAAAAACAAGCATTGGGTTGCCTCCCAGTTAGCCCTTCTTTAACGTCACTAGCTTGACTAGTAACAGTTTATTTATCAGAAAAATGAATGATAGTGGTGAGGCGTTTAACGTCACCCCCCACATAATGCTTCAAACACTAACCATTTACTATCCAACTTTTATGTGCATCATTAGAAGAATGACCCATTAGTTCAACTACGCCATATGGTTTGACTTCCTTGATGGTGAATGCCCTCGACCACTTAGATTTCAACTTGCCAGGAAAGAGCTTGAATCTTGAATTGAAAAGTAGCACTTGCTGACCTAGGTGAAATTTTGTCTTCAAAAGCTTCCTTCATGATAAAGCTTAACCTTTTCCTTGTATCTCTTGGAGTTGTCATATGCTGTCAATCTCATTTCTTCAAGTTCCTATAACTGCAACTTTCTTTTCTCTGCAAACAAAAATGAATAAAACTTAAGGAATTTCAAGGCCCATAAGCCTTATGTTCCATATCCACTAGCAGATGACAAGATTTTCCATACACTAATTGAAATAGTGACAACCCCACAAGTATTTTCATGGCTGTTCTATATGCCCAAAGAGCATCGTCAAGCTTCACCGATCAATCCTTTTTGGATGATGCTAGAGTCTTCTCAAGAATCCTCTTTATCTCCGGGTTGGACACTTCAGCTTGACCATTGGTTTGAGGATGATAAGGAGAGGCTATTTTATGCCTAACCTCACAATGTTTCAAAACCTTAGCTAATTGAGCATTACAAAAATGGGATCCACCATCACTTATGAGGTCCCTAGGAACTCCAAACCTTGAGAAAATATGTTTTTCAAGAACTTGATAACTATCTTGGCATCATTCATTTGGCAAGTAGTTGCTTCCACCCATTTGCTGACATAATCCATTATAACTAATATATACTCATTATTATACGATGAAGGTAGGGGACACCCAAAATCAATGCCCCAACAGTCGAACACCTCCACTTCCAAAATTGCTTGCAGTGACATCTCATTTCTTCTTGAAATGCTTCCAATCCTCTAGCATTATCACTACTCCTAGCATGAGCATGAGCATCTTTGAACAAAGTGGGCCAATAGAAACCAGATTAGAGCACCTTGACGATTGTCCTTTCTCCATTAAAGTGTTCATCATATGGCGAATTGTGACGATGCCATAGGATACCTTTAGCTTCCTCTATAGTAACACACCACCTTAATATATTGTCAACACTAAGCTTGAACAAGAAAGGGTCATCCCAAAGGTATTTTTTTTGCATCATGTAAGAATTTCTTCTTCTGCTGCCATGAAATATCTTTAAGGAGAACACCTGCAGCTTTGATATTAGCCATATCTGCAAACCATGGCCTTTGTTGAATGAGCATCAAACTTTCATCACAAAAAGTCTCACAAATATTCCTCTCTTTGCATGAAATTTCATCATTGACCAACCGAGAAAGATGATCTACAATAACATTCTCACTCCCTTTCTTGTCCCTAATCTCCAAATCAAACTCTTGTAATAAGAGGACCCATTTGATCAACTGTGGCTTGGAGTTAGGCTTGGTCAACAAATACTTTATGGCATCATGGTTTGTATAAATGATCACTTTAGACCTAATAAGGTAAGGTCTAAACTTCTCTGGTACATAAACAATGGCCAAAAGCTCCTTCTCCGTTGTGGCATAATGAAGTTGAGCACCATTCAAGACCTTGCTGACATAATAAATAGCATGAAAAACTTTCTCTCTTCTTTGACCAAGAACATCCCCAATGGCATAATCGCTATCATCACACATCAACTCAAATTCTTGAGTCTAAATTGGTGCAATTATCATTGGGGCAGAAACTAGTTTCTCCTTCAAGCTATTAAAAGCTTGCAAACACTCACCATCAAACTCTAAAGGAGCGTCTTTAACTAGGAGATTACACAGGGGTATAACAATCTAGGAGAAATCTTCTGTAAAAACCTGCATGACCAAGAAAACTTCTAACCCCTATGACATTTGTTGGAGGTGCTAATTTCTCAATGACATCCACTTAGCATGATCAACACCAATTCCCCCAGAAAAGACTTTATGGCCTAACACAATACCTTCTCTCACCATAAAATGGCACTTCTCCCAATTCAGCACAAGGTTTGTGTCAATGCATCTTTTCAAAATCACATCCAAATTCTCAAGGCATGAATCAAAAGATGGACCAAAAACTGAGAAATCGTCTATAAATACATCAATACTCTACTTAACCAAATCATAAAAAATGGCTAGCATGCATCATTGAAAGGTAGCAGGTGCATTGCAAAGGCCAAAAGACATCCACCTATAATCAGATACACCATAAGGGCATGTGAAAGCAATCTTTTCCTGATCCTTAGGATTAACTATTATTTGATTATATCTTGAATAACCATCCAGGAAATAGTAGAAAGCTTGCCCAGCCAACCGTTCCAACATCTGGTCCATGAAAGGGAGAGGAAAATGATCCTTTTGAGTAGCTTGATTAAGCTTTCTATAATCAATACACACCCAATGACTATTCGAGTTGGAATTAACTCATTATTCTCATTCTTGAAAACAATCATCCCTCCTTTCTTTGGCACAATGTGCACAAGACTTACCCAAAAACTGTTAGAAATTGGATATATCATTCAAGCTTCCAACAATTTCAGCATCTCCTTCCTCACCACCTCTTTGAAAGTGGGATTCAAACGTCTTTGTGGTTGTGTAATGGGTTTGTAGTCCTTCTCCAACATGATCTTGTGCATGCAATAGGTTGGGCTTATCCCCTTCAAATCAGAAGTATGACAACCTATAGCCCCTTGATTTGCCTTGAGAACCTCTAAAAGCCTTTACTCTTCAAACTATAAAAGTGCACTGCTGATTATCACTAGTTTCTTAGAATCTTCTTCTAAGAAAGCATACTTGAGATGATTTGGCAATATTTTTAACTCAAGTTTGCCTTGATCATCAAATTTCTCCTTTGTCAACTTCTCCACTTTAGCATTAGTGGAAGAAACTTCTTTAGTTTTTGCCAACTTCATAGTGACTTCTTCCACTTCGGCTTCCTTTTCAAGAGTTAAATTATCATAAGAATTAGTCAAAACTCTCTCAAGAGAGGATTTTACATGCATCTGACTCTTAGTTGTGTCAATAACTTCATCGAGGACCTCCACTCTGAAACAATTGCCACTATCATTTGGATGTTGCATGGCCTCTATGACATTGAAAGTCATAGTTTCATCTTGCACACGTACTTTTAGATGACCATCATCCACATCAATAATCACCCTGACAGTCGTCATGAATAGGCGTTCCAATATAAGAAGGACCTTAGTGTCCTCTTCCATATCCAAGATGACAAAATCCACTAGAAAAATTAATTTGTCAACTTTCACCAACACATCTTCTATAACACCATATGGACACTTACTAGACCAATCGACCAATTGAAGTGTCATCCTCATGGGTTTCACCTCCAAATCTCCAATTCTCCGCATCATGGAAAAATGCATCAAATTTATACTCACTCCCAAATCAATTAGTGCCTTTCCAATAGGTAATTTCCCAGTGGTGCATGGTATAGTGAAACTACCTGGATCTTTGAATTTGGGAGGCAAGAGCTTTTGAATAATTGCACTACAATTGCCTTTCGATTGTCGCTTCCTCAATGTACTTCCTCTTTTTGGTGAGCAATTCCTTCATAAATCTTGCATATGAAGACATCTAAAAGAGAGCTTCAAAAAAGGAAATGGTAATCTCAAGCTTTTTGAAAATATCCAAAAACCTAGAGAATTGTTTCTCCTTTTCTTTTCTGGAATGGGTTTTGGGATAAGGAAGTGACTTCACAATTTTTTTCCTCAGTATTTTTTCTCTTCACTCTATTCTTATCTTCTCCCTCAATTGTTTCATTTATCTCCCTTTTCTCTCCACTCATCTGTCCTTTTTTCTTTCTCACACTCATAACACCTTGCCACTTCTTGTAACAATAACCTTACATTGTTCTTTGGGGTTAACCTCAGTATTAGCCCCATAGTTCTTCTCTGGATTGTCCTCCAACTTCTTAGCAAGTTGCCTAATTTGAATCTCCAAATTACAGAGAGATGTCTCTATGCTATTTGGATTGGAAATGGACACTTGTACTAACTGTTGCATTGCTTCCTCAACCTTAGTGGTCTTATCAGCCAAAGATGGTTGTAAAATAGATGGAGGTCTATTAGAAGGTTCAGGTTGCCCCATGCTGGGGTGAGGCTTCCAACCTTGGTTATAGTTAACATAATTACCCTAACAACCTTGGTTACCCATATAATTAACCTCTTCTTGGGAATTAGTCTTCATGGTACACTGCCCATTTGAATGATCTCCACCACACAACTCACATCCTTAAGGCCTAAGCCAAGAACCAAGAGAAATCTCTCTTCAATGAACTAATTTTATTAATGACTGAAAAGTGATTACAAATGTTGTTGACCTTTGTATTTATAGGCCTTAAAAGATAAAAGATAAAAACAGAATAAAATATCAAAAGATATCCAAAATATCAAAAGATATAAAAAGATATCCAAAAATATCAAAAGATATCAAGAATATCAAAAGATATTAAAGATATCAAAAGATAACAAAAAGGATAAGCGGAATAATTTTCATTGTTAAATTTAATTAATAAATTTAATTATATAAATTATTATTTAATTGTATGATTTTCATGTCTCATGTCCCTTTAATGCTAAAAGCTCCTCCTCAAGTTCTTCATGTATATATTCAGGAGATAGTTCTCTATCACTCAACAGTATAAGGGATTGACACAACTTTCAACCCAAAACTTTAAGACAATGGGTTTGTGGATCTACCCAATGTGAAACTTAGACTCATAAATGGATTCTTAATCATTTCTATCTTAAGGGTGAGTCCCTTCCACCACATTGGTACACTCTCCCTCTAACAAAAGCATTCGAGTACCCCTGCTCGCAACTCTTGCTAGGAAGTGTAAGACTTGAGAAATTTAAATAATTAAATAAATAATTATTTAATAAATGCGGGTAGGGAAAACCTTTATGGCTAGGGGTGGCAATACGGGTCGGCCCGCCCCGCCCCGCACATTTTATGGGGGGCGCATACTCTGGCCCGCCCCGCATATACGTTGGCCCACGGGCCCGTGGGTTGGCCCGCACAGTTTGGAAATTTTTTTTTTACTTAAAACCATTCTAACCATTTTGAAGCAGACCTGGACATAAAAATAGTACAGTAAAATCATAAAACAGTGTAGTAACATGATTGTTGGAGTCTTATAACAGTGCAATCAAGCAAAACAGTCCATCAAATGAAGTCTTGGAGCATTAAACAAATGTAACAAACAAGTCCTGGACATCATATGAAGTGCAATAACAACATAAAAGAGTCCATAAAAGTGGTCTAGAACACGAAAACACCAAACCAACAAAGTTCAAATAAAAAACAGTCCAAAACATAGAAACATCTTCATGGTTGTAGTCTATTGTTCTTCATCTTCCATGCTTATAACATTGGAAGCAACACTGGAGGACCCTTCATTTACCACCACATTTTTGTAAGTAATATTTTCTCCATCTTCTGCATATATTCAAACCAAAAAAATAAATAGTAAGTAGGAATGAATTTACTTGACAATAAAAATAATAGAAAGTAAGAATCAAATAATTACCCTCAACAAAACCATGCTTCCAACTAGAAAGGCAAATATTGGATTTGACATTCTCGGGTAAGAGTCGACTCCTATATTTGTTAAGGATCCGAGACCCAATGCTAAAAGAAGATTCTGATGCCACAGTTGTTATTGGGATGCTAAAGAGATCTCTAGCCATTATTGATAGGTCAGAAAATCTTAGACTATTATTTTTCCACCATTCCAAGACATCCATGTGCTCCATAAATCGAAAACCTAGATTTGGTTCCTCCAAATATGTCTCAAGTTGATTCTTTCCAATTCTATTACCCAATTCACTATCACACTCTTTTAATTCCTATTAACAAAACAATGAATGAATAAGTTAGTAACATCAATATGAAGAATGCCATACAAAATACAATCAAGTTAAATTAAAATTACATCAAATAGGCTTAGATGTGGAAGAGAAACGGATGAGGAAGAAGAAGATTGTCCTTGTTTGCGCTTTAGAACATTTGTTGATGTTGTTGTTGGCAAACTTTTACTATATTCAGCAAAAAGGTTGTACAACTTGTCCTTGATTTTTGCCAACTTCAATTCAGAAGTAAGAGGATCAATCTTTTCAAAGCAGTAGGCCAATGCTTGTAATTTCATTCTTGGGTCTAAAATTGCCCCAAAAGCAAGCACAACACTATATTCATCCCAATACTTTTGAAACTTAACCATCATTAATTCAGCCATATTCTTTATTACATCATTTCCATCCTTAACATTCTCCATCAACAAACTTTGAATCTTCCAAACTTGTAAGAAATACAAATTTGATGTGGGATAGCTTATGGCAGAAATTAAGGTTGTCATATCATAGAAAGGCATTAAAAACCTACAAATTTTTCCAGCCCTATCCCACTCTTCCTCTAAAGGACAATATTTGTAACTTTCATCAACCATTGGCAAGCTTCCAAAAACACGTCGATATTTTAAGGCACCTTTGAGCATCAAGTATGTTGAGTTCCATCGTGTAGGGACATCAAGACAAAATCCACATGAATAATCAATGTCATCAAATTTGTCAAGACATTGTTTAAATTTAAAGTTCTAGTCTCTGACCCCCTAATATACTTGATGCTATTTCTAATTTGATCTAGAGTATTGCCTAGCACCTTTAATCCTTCTTGCACAATCAAATTCAATATGTGTGCACAACAACGAATGTGAAAGAATTCCCCACTACATATCAAGCCATTATGTAGATTAAGTTGAGTTCTCAAGGAATTTTGAAGCACATCATTTGCCGAAGCATTGTCCAAAGTGATAGAAAAAACCTTTTTCT
>Ga0214543_1007422_pt1 | contig 18826 bp, 9 predicted proteins | sample CNSS2metaG_FD_160094 | JGI IMG/M metagenome (GOLD analysis project Ga0214543, IMG submission 160094) | Root nodule microbial communities from cowpea collected in UCLA plant growth center, Los Angeles, California, USA - CNSS2 | ecosystem: Host-associated > Plants > Roots > Nodule | place: USA...
ATTAAAATTATAATATATATATATATATATATATATATATATATATATATATATATATATATATATATATATATATATATATATATATAATCTTTTTACATAAATACATTATATTTTTTTTATATGTCAAACAATATTGTTTGAGTTTAAATAATTTTATTTATTTATTTTTAAAGATTAAAAATCAAAATATGTTAAAATTTGAAAAATAAAGATATTCAAATTTTATGTTTAAATTAAGATATTATAAACGTATTTAATACTTAAATTTATAATCATATCAAAATAAATTAAGAATTACATTTTGTTAGAAAATCACTAAAAAAGTTTCTATTCGAAAGAGGGAAAATCATTATGAAGAATTAAGTCATATTAAGTTGTTACTTACTAAGCAAAATTCAATTTATACATTGTTAAAATAGATGAGACTAATACTCACAAATAAGAGAGGATGTATTAATTTATACAAAAAATTATCCCTTTTTGGTTCAAGAATATATTTCAAAACCTTCTTTAATCAATTGATAAAGAATTAATGTGATGATAAGTTTATGAACATTTAATCCTTGAATGTTTGTAAAGAAGACAAGGAAAGAGACAAGAGACAATGAATTTTATACTGGTTCAATTCTACAGGAATCTACGTCCAGTCTTCTTCTAGCAACCCGAGCTAGAAGCTTTCCACTATATCAAATAGTTTTACAAGAATTATAAGTACTCCTCAATAATTATAAACCCTAAGATATCAATACCTCGTTAACTCTATCAAGAATTACTTCCTAATGCAATGCTACACACAATTGCATAAAGAACACCATCACCTACTTAGTGATACAAAATTGAAAATCAATAATAAAAGCTAAGGAACGAATACACCTGTAAATCAAGCCAAATTTATATGATCATCCTAAGCTAAGCAAGAACATCCTTCCACCAAGCAATCTCGAACAAATATTGATGAAGAAGTTGAAATTGATTAGTACTTAGTAAAAAATGTTCCAAGAACTCTCTAATCTCTCTTTTACACCTTTTAGAATTATGAAAATTGGGGTTATTCAATTCAGAGAGATGATGTGCACCATTTTAATTGATTACACCATTTTAATGTAAATGATTAATTCGATACTGATCAATTTTATTGTGATTAATATAATATTAAGACATCAAGTTTGACTCATAACATCTCTAAACTCAATCACCCAGAAATACTAACTATGACACTACCTCATGTGATTATTCTTCTTTTGGACATCATTAAAACTACAATCTTGAAGCTTTAAAACTCTTCCTCACTTTGTTCGTTTTTATAACATATATTAAAAATTTATAGAATAAAGTTCTTTAACAAATCTCATTTTCTCATTTATTTCAGATAAAAATAAATAAGTGTGAACAACAAATAATCACCATTAATTGTAATATAAATGGCACTTTCACTCAAATATGTAAAAAAAGTGTAAACATAGAATGAAAAAGAAAATACAAAAATAAATCAATTTAAGAAGGAAGATAATATGACATATTTTGAATTCTTATTTTTCTTATGTAAATTTTAAAATTCTTTAATATTAAACCTTTTATTGTTGTTCTTGTGCATCTCAGGAATTTTTTTCCATGAACAACTTGCAATACTCCATTTCTCCCTTTTCCACGAATGAAAAAATATCTTCTCATTTCATACTACACGAGTGTACAAATGTTATTCCTTATCTTCATTTATTAATAAAAATAATTAAAATCAACTTTATCATTGACTAATCAAATCAAACTTTTATAACTCCTTTTTGAGTGACTAATCAAATCAAACTTTTATTACATATATAGCTAATTATTTAAAGAAAATGTAGCTCTTAACATTCATTATTCGAGATTACTAATTTGACAAAACTATCAAAATTGCAAAGTTTACATAATTGTCATAAGTGGTTGGAAAAACAATGGCTTGAACTGATAAATTCAAGAAAATGAGTAGAAATAATTAGACTTAAATTTAAAGAAAGGAAAAGGTATAAGCGATAGCAAAATTATAAAATGGCATGGAATCGTAAATCCAAAACTTTAAAAGAAAGCAATTAAACCGTTTGGTTGGAAAATGTCAGTCACTTCAAAAGGAGCTCCGAATTAAAAGGAAGTTTGAGTATTTTAAAAAAAAACGAAAATAAATGAAAGTTAAAAATATAAAAACATTTATGGGTATATAGATATACAAAAAGTACGAGAATATTTTTTTATGAATTTTCGACCGACCTATTTTCATCTTTAATTTGTAAGATTTGTTATTATATGTACTAGTAAAGACGTATACTTATGTGCATACATACATATATATATATATATATATATATATATATATATTATTTTTTATGATAAAAGAATTAATCAAATTATAATTATTAAAAAAATATAAATAGTTTTCATAATTTTAATGTACTTAGTTTTTATTTATTTTGTATTTAATATTTCATTATAAATTGTTATTTTAGTTTATAAATTGTTTAAAATTAAAATATATTAAATTTAGAAAAATATGTTAAACTAAAAAAATAGTCATTTAAAAAGTAAAATTTGTAAACAATTACGTAACGAAAAATATACTTGGAAATAATTTACACATAAAAAAATCTTCTTTATTTGATGATATATATATATATATATATCCCATATTTGTGAAAAATACATAGTGATTCGATTAATTATTTTGTTTCTTTTTCTTTTAATATGGTATCATATGTGATTTTTTTTTGTATTTATTCTGATTTTTTTTTTAATAAATGTGAAGGTTAAAAATTTTAATGTGTTATGGTCAACTGTTATTAGTGGTATGATAATATTAATTCTAAATACTAATCATTTTTATAATAATTTAAATTATTTTATTATTTTCATTGATAGTTTACTTCAAGGTAAATGAATGTTGATTCACACACACTCAATACTCGTGTCATTCTTTGTGTTATTTTCAATTTTACCTACCAATTTTATATAATATCTATAATTCCTATTTTAAATCTTACCTACTAATTTTATATAATATTTAATTATATTTTATTCTGACTAAAATGCTTTCAAAATATCTCACTTTTCCTTTTATTTCGTCTCACTGTGAAGGAATACAAAACATGTGTTCTCAGCATGAAAGAATACATGCAAATTGTTTACTGTTCTTCATAACAGACAGGGTGTGAGGGCATTTTCTTTTCAACTCAATTTCCATACCAAACATATTCTTATTCTATTGATTTTGATTTTGGTGTCACTTATCATAGAGAAAAATAAATCATTAATTTAGAATATTATGGTTTTTATCTATGAGAATTATTATATTAATATAAAAATAAAATTAATATAAAAAACACAATAATATAACTTGGAAACTTTAAGTACGAAAAAATCACAACCGCAGAAAATAATCATTATATGTAAATTTGTACAATATACAAGAAATATTCTCAACCCTTTGACCTCAAGCTTACCCAAATTTTCCAAAGCAAGAACTTAAACACCTTACAACACCTATTACAAGAGTATAAGAAAAGTCAAACACTAGTTCAAAATGTCTTTGACTTGGGACAAGGAACATTATGGACTTAGAGTCCATTATATAGTCACTAACATCTACCCTCTATATTATCCTAGGCGATGTTAGACTTTCAAAACATATTATTTTCATCAGTTCGACATTCTTCACCTTGATTAAACTCATTTTCATTGTCTAATCCACCGATCATATTCCATCATAAAAAGTATAACTTGGAATTAAATCGGCCCGAGAATTTCCACTTGAAAGAAAACTATCCCAAGAATTTTCACTTAGAATCAATCCATCCCAAGAATTTTCACTTCGAATCAAACCATCTCAAGAATTTTCACTCGAAATGAAACCATCCTAAGAATTTCACTTAGAATTAAACCATTCGAAGAATTTTCACTTGGAATCAAATTCTCCCAAGAATTTCCACTTGGAATCAAACCATCCCAAGAATGTTCACTTTGAATTAAGTCATCCCACAAGAATTTTCATGCACCCTGCATCAATTCTAACCAATGGCCGTGTATAATCATCACACACCTTGCATAAATATTAGCCAATGCTCGCGCATAAACACTATACACCATTCCTCAAAATTATGCCACAACTAATGACAAAAAATCAATGAACCTTACAAGAAGCCACACAAATCGAACGTCCGCACTTCAAAGCAGATCGTGCCATTTGATTCCTTCCCCAGAGACGCATTACCAGTCGACGTAACACCTACTGACGTAGCATCACCATGACACCATGACATCTCGCCGCCAATAAAGCACCAACAACGATCCTTCCATCAAAATTCTCATTGCAACTTCAACAATCAAGTATGATTCTCTAACAACAAGGAATTAATCAATTCTTTTCTGATGTGGGAGATCAGATTAAGCTGCAACCATAGAGCATACTAAGAAAAGATCCTACCAACCATAAGTCTGATACAACTTGTTGGGAAAAACACATAATCAATTAAGAATATTATCATCTTTACTCCCAAGAATCACCCTATTAATAGAGAAATAAAATTAACACAAAGAACACACAAAGATATAATGTGAAAACTCCAAATACCAAAAAAACCACAATCGCAAAGAATAATCATTATGTGTAAATTTGTATAACACATAAAACATACTTTCAACCCTTTGACCTCAAACACACCCACACTCCCTATAACAATAATTTAAATACCTCACAACACACTACTACATACTACAAAAGTATAAGAAAAGCCAAACACTAGCTTAAAGTGTCTTTGACTTGGAATAAGGAACATCATAAATTTAAAGTCCATTATATAGTTACTAATATCTTAGACAATGTGAGACTTTTCAAAACATATTATTTTTATTGACCCAACTCTTTTATACATATATATATATATATATATATATATGTATGTATATATATATATACATATATATATATATATATATATATATATATATATATATATATATATATATATATATATATATATATATATATATATATATATATATATATATATATATATATATATATAACACTTTACGCTTGAGGTTAAATTTGTATTTTTCTTTTGTCACAGGCCAAATATTGCTGAAATTTACATAATTTTAAAAAAATCATATGAATTTTTAGTTTAACATTTATAATAAGAATTTGTATATAATTCATGTTTATTGTTTTCCTCAAATTTAAATATATATATATATATATATATATATTCACTTGGTATATAAAACATATATATCAAATTGAAATACAAAATCTCCCAAAAAGATATATATACTATAGTATCATATATCACAAATTATAATTATAATTATAATTATAATATTATAATAAAGATACCAAAATTTTTAACTATATCGCCTGTTAAATTAATATTTAGATTTATGCTCTTATAGTTGCACACAATATTTTTAACTTCTCACATATTTTTAACATGTTTTATGTTTAATATCATGATTATTTAACTTAACTTGTTACAATCTTAAATATTTCTCGTCACTCATCCATAAAAAAATTACATTTTAATCTTATATATCATCATATGAAATTAAACTCGTAAAATGTTATATCGTCACAATTAGGTGTCATGTAAGTCACCATATTTTCAACAATTAAGAAAAATTGTATTGTTTGAACAAGACAACTCTAGAGAATATAAGTGATTCCATTTATTCGTCATTCAAATGCTTACATTATACTTGAGGATTCTTACCACTCTTAGTGATACATTTGTTTGATATCTTTCAAAAACTTCCAGCCTAACATAAAACACATCGTTTCATCATGTTTGAGGAATCATACTATCACTTTAAGTGTTATAACATAGTTTCATGATTTTTAACATTTAAGAACTTATGCATCATTGTAATGGTTCTCACTTGAATGACTACATTTAGTCAAGCGACATATCTTTCTAGAGAAACAATTGATAAGTGTAAAAAATAAGTAAATTTTTCATTTGAATTTGACACTTATCATGTATCAAATGATGCTATTAGTGTACAAAACAAATCTCATTAGCTTAAGATACAAAATGAGATATTGAGAAATATAGTTTTCATGAATTATAATGATATTTTTCTCTTTTGAAGTAAAAATAAAAGAAAATATCAAGTATGTAGCCGAACCACAGTACTGGAACTGAGCCATGGAAATAGAAAATATAGGACAACATATTTGGACTTTCTGACTAAGCATAAGAAATGAAGTTGAGCCTCGTGAGGAAACCCTCTTTGCAAGGAAACCTGGAGCCAAAATCCATGAGGCTAAGCAGCCAAGAAAACCCTTCCAAGAAAGGTCACGTGCTAAGCACTAGGATAAGGGTTTGAGTTGAGAAGGAAACCCACTTGTGAAGTAACTCCTGTGATTGAGCACCATTCAAAAATTCCTATAAATAAAGAGCTTGGGTCCACCATCCAAGTAAACCCCTGTGTCATTTCAAACATTGAGAGAGAGGCTCCATAATATAGCAATATGATAGAATATGATCTTTTGTGTTTACATAAATTTCACTGTATCCTAAATCAATTCAACGTGGTTCCTTCCATCTATTTTAGGATGATCACATGTCAATTTAGTAAAATGTTTAATTATTAATTTGATCCTTATATTATTTTCTTGACTCATTTAAGTCTATATATTATTTAAATAGAGACAATATAATTTCTTTCACGAAATAAATGTTAACTTTGTTAGGAGGTTATTACGTGTGAGTCCAAACATTTCTCTTCCTTTCTAACCCTCTTTTCTTTTTTTAGGTGATACAATATAACTAAAATCGTCTTCTTCATATCAAATATTGATCTGTACATCCAGTTTTGTCTACCATATCATTAGAGATGACACATAAACCTATAACTTTTTGATTCTTTCTTAGAATCAGTGGAGGACAATGACCAAAAACATTTTACTTCCATATAAAAAAATCATGAGTGAAAGAAAAGTATAAAAGTTAAATTACTAATTAAATTTTTTATTTATTAATACGTACTCAACTTTTAAAAAACATTAATACCAATTTAATAAAAAATACTACATTGAATCCATTTAATGTATAATGATATTTGGTTAAACAAAAACAAATATTAAAATTAAAACAAATCAAAACTCAAAATATAAAAACGAAAATAGTAACCGAATCTAAATTTAATCATTTGAAAGCTTCTACGATAAATATAACATGATTTAATAAATAAATGAATACAATTTACAATACCATTCAAAACATAAAATTATAAAATTTGACGTTTATTGTGAATAAGCTTGTCCGTGTCGTCCTTTATCATATTTCCAATGATTTTATTCCATGGCTGTCTTGAAAATTTCAAATCAACCAGCCTCTTCAAGTGATTTAATTATTAAGCAAGATATACATATATATGCATACATGTTTTTTCTTTTTATTTGTACTAAGAATATCCGTATAAAAGTGGAAATTGATTTCTTGAGTGAAACGTAAATTAAATTTACTACCAATCCATCTACCCACAACCAACTATTTATCAACTGAACAATAATGGCGTGAGATTTACACATTGTATTATCTAACGCAAATTTTTAGTTTTTCGATTTACACACCTTAAATGTATTGTCCCAAGGTTTTTAGGAATTTTTGAGAATATCTATGAAATATGTTTTAATAACAATCCACCAGCAATATTGCATTTAAGTTTTTGTCCGAATTTAATTTGTCTGTGGAGATGTTCATTTGGCATAAGTAACAAGTTTGGAATACAAAAAGACTACAACATGAATCTACCAATAGTGGTTTCAAAGTGGTGTCTAAAATCTTATATGTGTAAGATTAATGTCATATAACCATATAGAACCACAATTTCTCAATATCCATGATTATGCCCTATAACCATAATCTACATATATGAAAAAATATAACCCATCAGTGGTATCAGAGCCAATGGTTCAGAGTGACCGACCACATAACCATAATCATAACAAAAAAAAAGGGGTCACCGAAGTAACTGACTGCATAACCATAACCAAAAAGGGGTCACTCATACACCTGAAGGGAAATATACCATATGAAAAAGAAAAAAAAAGGGACTCAGCCTTGGGGGGAAATTGTTGGGAATAGTCCAAGTGTGAGTCGAAAAGTCCCACATTGGATATAATAGACAAAGTTAAAAATTATATAAGAATAAAAACCCATAACAACATTGCCTTAAAGTTTTGATGTCAATGTAGTGTCTAAGGTCTTATATATGTAAAACTAATGTCATATAACTATGTAGAACCACAATCTCTCAATATCCATGACCATGTCCTATAACCATAACACACATATATGAAAAAATATAACCTATCAGCTATATATATATATATATATATATATATATATATATATAATTTTCTGATAGTGTTTTACAATTTGGGATAACACAATAGCTTGGTCTTATTTTATCCAGGGATGCGGATAATTCTGTGTGCGCGTCTGAATTAACAAGATGACCCAGCTTTGCATCTGCTAAAGCCACGTGGCACCTAATTCCAAACACCATTGGAAACCATTCTTCTTCTTCTGCTACTCTTACTAGAAGAGAGAGAGAGAGAGAGGGAAAGGGAAAGAGGAGGGAAACAAGTCGTGCTTCTGACACAAGAAGATCGAACATTGAATGGGGAATTCATAGGAAAATAAAAAGCAATTTTTTATTGAAAATAAGAAAAGTATAGTATAAAAAACGGAGACATGAAGAAAGAGAGAGAAACTGAAAAGGAAAGAGGGTGAAAAATAAAACAAATCTTTTTTGGTGTGACGAGGACGTTTTGGTTCGTAAGAGCGTCCAAGTTCTCTTCATGTAAGAAAGTGGGTCCCCCTTCTCTCTCCTCTTCTAAATCCCATCCAACTCACCTCTTTCTCCTCTCCCACGAAACAACGGCGCTTTCTCTCTCTACATGGTTTGTGGTTTGGCATTGCCAAATACACAAAGGGTATTGCTCAAAAGGTTAATAAGATTCCCTGCATACAACCGCAACACTTGGTGTTTTTTTTTCTTTCTCTTCTTCACCTGGGTTCGCCTGTGGCGTTTTCCTCTCTGTTGTTTTCGTTTTTCTACCGGCACTGCTCTTGAGGAGTGGTTTTCCGCAACCCGGTTTCCTGCTACAGCGCCTCCTTGGGCCACAGTGAAGATGCCCTTTTTTTAATTGATATGTTGGGATTTGGTGGCTCCTTCAAGTGGGTTTCTTTCTTTGGTCTTCCCAATGGTGGAGGTGGGTGCACTTGTTGTTGATGTTGTTGTTGTTGATTAAACGTGTATAAAGTAATGGACTTTGCCGCTGGAGCCTTTTGATTTGATGCTCAACGAGCTACAGGAGATTTGGTTAATGTGTTGTTAGTGAGAGAGGTATCTTTAACACGGTTTTGGTCTTTCCAGGGTAAGGTTAAGATCTGATGGAGGAGTGATATCTGATTGCATTAAGGGGCTGTAATTCCTCAGGTACTGTTGCCTTTTCTTTTGGACTACATTACTGGGTTTTTGCTGTCTTTTTTCTTATTTCTTTTTTTTGTGGGTTGGGAGGGGGTTGAAGGAGTATTAAACCTGTTGGACTTTGTTTTTTAATAATATTTATTTTGGCTTTGCCTCCCCCAGGTTTATAGCATAGCTTGGTTTTCCTGATTCTTTTATTCCTTTTTTTTATCCTTCTATTTTGCATGGGGTTTTCTTCGTTTGGGTTGATGGAAATGTCCTCTTCACCTGTTGGCACTGTATTATTCACTGATTCATACCACTCCATTAATAGGGGCATGAAAGAAGGTGGAAACTGAAATTATGAGAGTGAAATGTTTTAGATCGTTTAATTTGGGAAAAGAGTTAAAGATTTGTTTGTATTTTTTAATTTTTCACTGATTTGGATCTCGTGTATTTCCTTTTCCTTGTTTTGGATCTTACTGAGATTTCAATTTGTGTACCTGTTGATAGGGCAATACAATTGAAAGGGAGGAGGTTGGTTGGTCACTGGGGAGTGCTATGGCCCATTAAATTATATCCTTTGATGGATTGAGGAAGCAGCAACATATTGGATCAATGTTAAAAGCAGTGGCATCTGGGTTGTTGATTACCTCTGTCCTCATATGCGTATCTGCAAATGATAATGGATTTCCTAGATGTAACTGCGATGACGAGGCCAGCTTGTGGACTATTGAAAGCATTCTGGAGTGTCAGAGAGTTGGTGATTTCTTGATTGCTGTGGCCTACTTCTCCATCCCCATTGAGCTGCTTTATTTTATCAGTTGCTCAAACGTCCCATTCAAATGGGTCCTGATTCAGTTCATTGCCTTCATTGTACTATGTGGGTTGACACATTTGCTCAATGGGTGGACCTATGGTCCTCACACTTTCCAACTTATGGTGGCACTAACTGTCTCTAAAATTCTCACTGCATTGGTTTCATGTGCCACCGCCATAACCCTCATTACTCTGATTCCTTTGCTTCTCAAGGTGAAGGTCAGAGAGTTCATGCTGAAGAAGAAGACATGGGATCTTGGACGTGAGGTTGATAATATTATGAGGCAAAGGGAGGCTGCAGTGCATGTAAGAATGCTCACTCAGGAGATACGCAAGTCACTGGACAGACACACTATTCTGTATACCACTTTGGTGGAGCTGTCTAAAACACTGAGCTTGCAAAATTGTGCTGTGTGGATGCCTAATGTTGATAAAACTGAGATGAACCTTACTCATGAATTAAATGGAAGGAATTTTAATCTGTCTATACCCATTAATGATCCAGATGTTGTGAGAATTAAGGGAAGCGATCGGGTGAATATACTTAGCCCCGACTCAGCACTTGCTGTTGGAAGTAGTGGAGCTTCTGGAGAGGCAGGGCCAGTTGCAGCAATCCGAATGCCTATGCTACGTGTTTGTAATTTCAAAGGAGGTACACCCGAACTAAGACAGACTTGTTATGCAATATTGGTCTTAATTCTTCCCACTGGAGAGCCTAGATCTTGGAGCAATCAGGAGCTGGAGATAATTAAGGTGGTTGCTGATCAGGTTGCCGTGGCCCTATCTCATGCTGCAATTCTTGAAGAGTCCCAACTTATGAGAGAGAAGTTGGAGGAGCAAAATCGAGCTTTGCAACAGGCAAAAAGGAATGCTCTGATGGCAAGCCAGGCAAGAAATGCATTTCAGAAAGTCATGAGTGATGGAATGAGGAGGCCAATGCACTCAATTTTGGGATTGCTTTCAATGATACAAGATGATAATTTAAAGTATGAACAGAAACTTATCGTGGATGCAATGCTTAGGACCAGCAATGTGCTATCAAACTTGATAAACGATGCCATGGACAACTCGACCAAGGATGATGGAAGATTTCCTTTGGAGATAAGGTCTTTTGGGTTACATTCCATGCTGAAGGAAGCAGCTTGCCTTTCAAAATGCATGTGTGTTTATGGGGGCTTTGGTTTTATGGTGGAGGTTGAGAAGTCTCTGCCTGACAATGTTATGGGTGATGAGAGGAGGGTTTTTCAGGTGATTCTACATATGGTTGGGAATCTACTACAACACAACCACGGGGGAGGGATCCTAGTATTTCGGGTTTTTGCAGAAACTGGAAGTCAGGGAAGAAGTGACAAAGGGTGGACAACCTGGAGACCAAGCTCTTCTAGTGGTGATGTAAATATTAGATTTGAGATAGGGATCAACAGTAGTGATTCTGAGGTGGGGAGTTCGTCAGGACTTGGGGGTAGGAAATATAACAGTGATAGGGTTGGCGGCAGATTGAGCTTCAATATTTGCAAGAGGGTAGTGCAGGTGAGTTTCATAAAGCCTATGAATGCATGGCCATAGTAAATGGATTAAGACACTGATTTACAATGATAGTATGCTATGTAAGTAGTATTTTTCAGGTGTTGGTGAGAATCCATTTTATACAGTTCTTCAGTATCCAAATCTAATTTTTCCTTTTGTGAGCCTTTAGAAGATAAATTCACCAGGAGGATGGTTGTTTACAACATAAAAACTGAATTTGGTTATTTTGTTTGAAATTTTCATTGTTTGTTTTCTCTCTTGCTTGAAATGTTTTAGGTAAAGCAATGGGAGATTGGAGGTAATGCATGTTGATGTTATTATCTATTGCATAGACAAATGTTCAACTGTATTATCAGTTAAAATTCATTATATGAATTAGAGTGTAGTTTTGGTACTTTTTTTGGGATTTGAATTATATTGTATTCTGTGATTCTTTTTGTTGCGTTGATTTAGTACTAAATTTCTTTCTATGATGTTAATTTCAGTTGATGCAGGGGAACATATGGTTAGTACCTTGTGCTCATGGTTATCCTCAAAGTATGACACTTCTTCTGCGGTTTCAATTACGACCATCCATTACCATAGCCATCTCTGAGCCTGGAGAAGGTTCAGAGCGTTCCGATTCGAATTCAATGCTGAGAAGTCTGCAAGTTCTTTTAGTGGACAATGATGATGTAAATAGAGCAGTGACCCAAAAATTGCTTCAGAAACTAGGTTGTGTTGTAACTCCTGTTACTTCAGGATTTGAATGCCTTACTGTCATTGGACCTGCTGGATCTTCCATTCAAGTCATTCTTTTAGATCTTCACATGCCTGATTTAGATGGGTTTGAAGTTGCCACGAGGATTCGGAAGTTTAGAAGTGGAAATCGGCCAATGATTGTAGCCTTGACTGCAAGTGCAGAAGAAGATTTGTGGGACAGATGCATGCAAGTTGGTATTAATGGAGTTATCCGCAAACCAGTTTTGTTGCAAGGAATTGCTAGTGAACTCAGAAGAATCCTGATGCAGGGAAATAATGTCCTGTGAGAATGGAGGGTGCAAGTTGTAACACTTAAGCATAAAGTATTTAAGTTATTTTAAGGCACATTCTTGGTAGAATTAGAAACACAGCACTCTTTGGCTCTTGGCTCTCCCTCGTGCTAGCAATTTTCAGCTTAGAGATGTTATTATTATACACACGATTTTCATAAGAAAAAAAAATGGTATACAGATTAGTTCCTTTTCAATCAATGTCTTTACGTTGTTATTGCCATGTATGTAGTTTCAAATCGAGTACTTGCATCTTCCCACATATCCATTCATTCTTTTATAGTATTTCTTTTATCAAGCTCTTGAAAAAACTGTTTGAATTGTTAAATGAGCAATTAAAGCACCCACTACTTTTACTACGGAACGTTATTATCAATGATGAGAACGTAATGGTATTAAATAACGTTAACACAATAATGAATGTCTTGCAGAAGTAGGGTGATAAAAAAATGGCATGAAAGTGTCTGAAGGTTGTGGCGTCAACATTTGGCACGCACCGAGAGGGACAGGCTTTAATAACTAACAGAGTTGGATATTTGGTTTGAGATTATCGAAATGAATGAGCGAAAAGTGGAGGAAAAAGAAAAAGAGAAAGAAACGTAAGAGTGTTGAAGTTGTAGTGTTGGTGCAGGTGCATTTGCAAAAGAGGGAAGGTTTTATTGGGTTCAGAATCTGCAATCGGTTTCTCTTTCAGAGAATTATATAAACTTGATTCCAGGTATGGGCCAGATATTTTTGAAGTTGAAACCATGCATGAATCTGAGCACGTACCTAGAACACTTGTCATTTTCACGTGGACCCATCACTTATTTTAATTTCCTCGTGTCTCTAACACACTTAGCCCAACTTGCCTTTTATTATCATTATTTATATCTTCTGCTGGTCTATTTGTCACATTCCATTGTTTATCCTTTTTCTCACTTTCAACTTTACCCTCTTCAACACCCCAACAAACTCAATATATTTTAATATATAAAAAAAAAACCATTGTTCGCATATTTAGTAATCTTAATTGGTGTGATGTAAACCTACTTTGTTTTGAATTAAAAACAAACAAGTTTGTTTTATTAGAATGTTTTAGCTTGATGCTGGATATGATGAAAATTCATTTTGACGACTCATAAAATTTATATTGCCTCAAATTTTCAGTTTCACTAAATAACTTGTATTGAGTTGACAATTTTATATTAAGTTTCGTAGCGTACTTGTTTTCAAGGTAAAATATATCCAATCTTAAATCACTTCGTTTGAAAATTAAATTTGAATAAAATCAATATCTGTCGAAATAAATTTTGTTAACACCCATTCAAACATGTTAGAAAAAGGAGTCGGAGAGGGTTATAGACTTGGAGCTTTCAAATCAAGCTAATAGGTTTGTTCACTTTTTTTGAGTTAGACAAAATACAATTCATCTTGTTACACTATGAATTAGTTGGTTCGATGGATTTATTAGAATCTCGCAGGGAATAAACAATGTGCTTTTAAAATATTTCTCTTTTAAACAAATTTTTAAATTTTATAATTTAAAGTTATATTAATTTGCATAAAAATATAACTAGTGTTCATTTCAATTTTATAAAAGAATCTCTAAAATTAGGGTTCATACTAAGTTGGGAGAAACATCGTAATAGAAACATAATAAATATAAGATACATAAATCATAATAGAATACTAATAGACTACTAATCTTGATTCATGAGAGACATTTTGATAATACGTTCTTCAATTCTTTGTTCTCCAATTTTCATTTTCGATTTATCTCTTTACTTATTTTTTACTCTCTGCTCTCTCAATGATTTACTGAGAACTAACTTTATTATCACTAAAGATTTAGAACCCTAATATTGTTTTATTAACTGATATCAATCAAATTGATTTTTATTTTATTTTTTAATCAACAAAGATATATACATTAATAATATATATAAATAAAGTTGTAAGAAATTTTCCTAAATTTAATAAAACAATACAATAATATATAAATATAATTTTAATAATAGTAATAATAAATTAAAAAAATATTGGGGAGTCGTGGCTCCCTTATGTCCTAATGAAGGATCGTCGATGTTTGGTTGCTAAGACATGTTCAAGGATTTCAAGATTTTTATATTAAGACATGTTTGGTTGCTAAAACAATGTGGGTGAATCTTTTCTGCATATCGTATATTGTTTTCCTTCGTAGTATCCAGAATATCTCATACTCCTGGATGAGAGAATTTTTCCTTACCCTTTTAATATTATCACTTCCTTCTTGGGTTACTCTTAAAATTCACCGTCAGGATGAACACCTCCTTTGAGTCTCACAATCTTGAATGAAGAAACACCTTCCTTGAATCCACAAGGAATATATCGAGTGTAAAACTAAACATTAATAGGTGTACCGATGACGGGTGAAATAATAGACCTAAAAAAGAACAAACTTTGTTATGATAGACTTTAACCCACGACTCTGATAGCATGTTAAAAAGTAAATTTAAGCCTAACTTAATAATACAAGCCGACTTATACGATTTTTACCCATTTATATATATTGTAAATTGACCTTATTTATAATTGATGAGAGACTTTCAACAAATTAGACACTAAAAGTAAGTTTAATTTAAATATAGGGAAAAACATGTTTTTGGTCCCTGAAGTTCTACCTTCATTTGGAAATGGTCCCTGGTCAAAATTTGATCACTGTCTGGTCCTTGTACTTTCAAAATCATTGTTTCTTGTCCCTATTTTTGGACGGTGTTAAAAATAACAAACGGGGTACATGTTTTTTTATAAAAGAAAAAACTAGGGTCGGCCTAGCTGACGCTTCTCACAAAAATTGGAAAAAATATGTTTTTGGTCCCTGAAGTTTGAACTTAATTTGGAAATGGTATCTGGTTGAAAATTGGTTATTATGGTCTTTCATCCGTACACATTCAAAATCATTGTTAATATATAATAATAATATTATTATTTATTATTAATATTATTATAATAATATATAAATAATTGTTATTATATATTATAATAATAATATTATTATCTAATATATTAATTATTATTAATATGATTACTCATATATTAATATATAATTTTTGTTAATTGTTAATAATATTAATAATAATAATTATATATTAGTGTTATTATTCTATATTATTAATAATTATAATATTATTATATATTTTAATATTATTAATAATAATAATATATAATAATAATTATTATTATTAATATGTAATAATAATACTATTAATAATTGTATAATATTATTATTATTATATATTATTATTATTAGTAATATGATTATTATATATTAACAATGATTTTGAATGTACAAGGGACCAAATATATCAAATTTTGACTAGAGATCATTTTCAAATTAAGTTCAAAATTCAGAGACCAAAAACATTTGTTTTTTCAATTTTTGTGAATAACATGTGACACGCCGTTTGTTATTTTTAAAATAATCTGAAAATTGGGATTTTTTTTTTGAAAATATAGGGACCAAAATTATATATTAATTATAACATATATCGTTCTGTATGTTTGAGATTTACTTATTAGTCTTCACTCCGGGTATGAGTTAGGTGCGATTAATACAAAAATTACGATTATAATATTATAAGAGTGAAATACAATTTTCGGTAGCATTCGCTCTTTCAATTTAATCTTTTTATTCCAAAAGTTAAAATATGAAATTTATTTAGATAACTTAAGTCAAATTTTACTCGAACAACAATTGAAAAGTTATTATTATTATCATATATTATGTGCATGCTAATATTTATTTTATTTAGTATAATTAGTCAATACTAGAAAAACTTTAAAACACAGATTTAGTGCATATACGTTTTAAATTTCGATAGAAGACTTTTTCATAAATTTAAGTGGTACGAATTTGAAGATAAATTCTCTTCGAGAAGGAGGGAATGATAGATGACTATTCTTGGATTCCATACATAAAAAACTTAAAAATAAATCTTTACAATTTAAAGGTTCTATGACAACATAAGGGTAGGGAGCAAGATATCGCAAGATCAAATTAATTTGAAGGCTCCTGATGCTACAAGGGAAATTTAAAGAATATGAAGATCATGACTTGAATCATATTTCAATGATATGTTTTAGGAAAATTGGTTTTTGTTTTTGAACTTTTGGTTTTCTTTTAAAAATTAGTTATGTTTTTATGTTTTTAGGCTTTAGATTTTCTTTTATAAATTAATTTATGTTTTTGGGCTCAGGACTTTTGTAGAGTTCTAGATTTTCTTAAATTTATGTGACTATATATAAAAGTATAAAAACTGATGTACTGATATAGACACTTATAATCATATATCGAATACTATTTTATTAAAGAGATGATTCTCTTTGTTCTTGATTTATGTCTCTGGTTTTGTTGAAAGAGAGACACTTTGATGATTACATATTACCTATAAATATATGAGATGAGTTGCAGTTTGCAGCCGGAGTTAAATATATATTTGACATGAAAGGTTGAATTTATTTATAGCAAATGTTGATAAAATATAATTTGTTGGATCGTCATTAGGAAAGAGTCCTGAAGCTTATTATATAGAAGTTGAAGTTGGAAGTTCCGAAGAAGTTGAATTTATTTTTTATTACGTAGGTGATGAATGTTGTGGCAGGGGCTCTGCATCTTCTCCTACTTCATTTCTATACTCTTCTCTTCTCTCTCTCTCTTCCACTGCTTCACCTCATTCATTCATTATTATAAACACAATATGATTTTCATCACACGTGCAGATGCGCGTGTCTATGTGCCTTTTCTATTTCTGGTGCTTCACATGCACCATCTAATTATATTTGGAAATGGATCTTTATAAGATTGCAATTTGGAATCTCCCAACAAAATAACTACATCATTTGTCTCAACTCAGTGCCAAATTATTATTATAGATTTGAAAATTCAGATTGCAGAATGGCATGGGTTGAGTTATTGGATATAATTTGAGTGGTTAGTTGAGTAAGTACAGTTAGGTATTGGAATAACTTCCTCACCAATACTATGCTAAGATTCAAGCAAATTAAATTCTGCCATTTTTGTTTTTATTCTGCTTTCTCTTACTTTTATCCTTTCTCATTTCAATATTGGATTCCATGACCTAACTATCACATATCAACAACAAAATCAAATAATATAGTATTTTAAATAATCAACGTATCAAAATCTTTTAAAACTCAACTAAACATAATTAAACTTATAAATTATTCAATTCTTAATTAAGTAAAATAATTATAATATATGTAGCTGGTAATTGCTATGCTACTACTCTCATATATCTGCATTTAAAATGGTTTCTATCGTTTCTAGAGCCATCAAAATGGGTTATATTGTAGATGGGGATAAAGAAGATGTTTCAATAGATGAAAATGTTGTGGATTTATTCATTCAAGATTCTAATACTATAGTTTTATAAGTGACAATAATGATTTGATGTTAGATAGTAATTTATATTTTTATGATTTTGGTTTGTATTTGAAGTTTAACATAATTTGGGATTTTATTTGGATTGTATTGAAGTTTATTTAGATTTTTAATCGGAATTATAATTTAGTTTTCTTGAGATTGAAGAAAAAAAATTGTGTGTGTTTTTTAATTAAGTGTGCCAGTGAGCCAACCCGTGGTGAGTCGGGTTGGGTTCTAATTTTGTTGGCTCGCTAATAAGTGAGTCGGGTTGGGTTGACCCATTAAATGGTCAACCCGTCGCGGGCCGAGCCGAATTGTGTTAGATGACCCGTTTTGACAGCTTTAATTATCTCATTACATAGATAATGAAAGATGAAATCACAACAAATCTTGAACATTGGTATATTATTTGTGTATCATATTTTAATGCGGTTAATGTTATTATTCGATTTTTTTCTTTTTGTTTTGTAGGATTTTTTTTATGAATACATGGAACCTTTTATCAATTTTACATGATATTAATATTTTACGAAGTTTTACATAAAAATTATATGAAAAAAAATCACAAAATCTTGTTAATACTATATATATATATATA
>Ga0214543_1007430_pt1 | contig 18815 bp, 8 predicted proteins | sample CNSS2metaG_FD_160094 | JGI IMG/M metagenome (GOLD analysis project Ga0214543, IMG submission 160094) | Root nodule microbial communities from cowpea collected in UCLA plant growth center, Los Angeles, California, USA - CNSS2 | ecosystem: Host-associated > Plants > Roots > Nodule | place: USA...
ATATTATGTTTTTTAATATATATATATATATATATATATATATATATATATATATATATATATATATATATATATATATTATTCTATGCTCTTTGCTATATTTTGTTTAATAGTTTATGATTATTAAATGGGATGTTACATGTGTCAATCAAATACTACTTCAATAAAAAAAAATTATAAATATAATATACTTTATATTTTTTAAATATAATACCATGCAAACACAATTTCACTTTGAAGAATTAAAAGTCATATTAAAGTGACACAGTTTCTTCACAATGAATACAAAACTCACGTTATTTGTCTATTTTTATATTTTCTTAAGGATATCTTCCCATTTTGATATTTTTGATAAAATAAATTCACACTTTAGTATTTTGCCGCATAAGGAAAATACCATATGGGACCCTTTCAAGTCAACAGCAATATTTTTATCGAGACAGTTGCATTCTTATATCAGCAAAGATGAAACTATGACAAACTATTATTATTTTATGGACAGTCGATGATGATCCAATCTAATTTTAAAACTAATTAAATTATAAAGTATGGAGTGAAACTAACCCTTTTGAAAGTTTGATTCCAGTCACCAATCCTTCATTGAGTCCTGGGATATTAATTAGAGTATGAGTGTACCGTTTTGAATTGTTGTCTAAAACAAACAATTTTATAATGATAACGTATGGTTGTTTCTATTGTCCCAAAGTCTTCATTCAGCTACGATCTGGTCCACAAAATAAGAAAAAAAATTGCAATTTGTTTGAAGGAACACATTTTATTGTTTGGAGTGGGAATTATAACTCAATATGCAAAGTATTTTATGAGATACAATTCTTGGCTAGACTTTTAGTCAAAACTCTTACAATGGATTATGTATGTATTATGTTATTTCAAGTTATTATTACAAATCACATAGCAGAAAGATAATCTATTTTAGTGAAACTATTATTATTTAATAAGTAATATTTCTTATAAAAACTATAAATATTTTTTACAAAAATTATAAAATTTTTAGTACAATTTTTCTTGCTAAAATTGAAAATATTCTCTTAAGGTAATTTAAGTTTTCTACACATCTAAAAGACTTTTTGAATTATAATATAAAACATTCAAATCAATTCTTCATTTTAATAATAATTTTTCACTTTTTCTTTTTCATTATTATAAGTTTTAGTAAATACCTACTTAAAAAGTAATTATGAACAAATATTTTTAACCCTAAATAAAACTCGAGTTTGCATTCTGAGATTTGATGCTGGTGTGTTAATGTTATCAAGAGGCTGGAGCTTTATTAAAATTAGTAAATGATGTGATGAATTTGATAAATTAAAAAAAATTAATAAAAAAAATAAGATTATTAATTTATTCCATGGACATAAAAGTAATTTAAGTTAAATTATAAACAGTGTAAATTATATCATAATTAAATGTCAGTGGTTATTTAAACTGAAAAATAATATATTGATAAAAATATTTTAAATTAAATATGATTTTTAAAAATTAAGGTGAACTAAAATTTTTAAAATTAGTTTAAATAAAATTAAGTAATAATTTGATATTATAAAATTATTTTAAATTAAGATGTGATAGTTTAAAATTAATATAACTTAAATGGAAGTAATTTTGTTAAAAAATATACATGGATGAAAATAATTTAAAAGAAATTGTTCATCTTAAAAATGGATAACATTTATTTATATGATGGCCAAATAACCAAATATTACGATAAATATATAATATTTGATGATAAAATTATTGCTTGAAGTTCAAAATACTAGAACATGTTGCTTTACTTTAGAAACAATATAATTCTCAAATTTTATATTAATTAGATTTACCTCTATTATAATTATCTAAAAATTTTATAAACTAAAAATTTATAATATTTTAACAAAAATTGTTTAATTCTATTCATTAATACATAGTTAATATAATTTTTCATATAAATTTTCTGTATGCAATAAAAAATTTAAACCAAATAAGATATTAACAAATTTAATATAAACATAAAAGTAATTTTTAACCGATTAAAAATTAACTAATCTACAATTCAATAAAACACTAACTAATTACAATTTAAATGATTAAAACTTTTCATAATAAATATATATTTTTTATAATGGCGTAAAAAAATTAAAATTACAATCTAATTAATTAGAATTTTTTGTAATGAATATTATTTAGGTTAATGGCATAACCAAAATTTAAAAATTTTCCTATAACCCAGCATATCAAAAATTTAAACTATAACTTTTCCTATCAACAAAAGTTTAAATTACAATTTTTCCTATGATGAGGTAAAAAATAATAAAAAAATATTTTTATTTCATTTCCTAATTCAAAAATCTAATTAATTATAATTTAAATAATTAGCCCTTTTTATAATAAGTATTATTTTTTTATAATGAAAAAAAACTAAATTATAATTTAATTAATTAAGATATATCACACAATGCCCGCAACGAAAAAGGCAAAAGAAAAACTTGAAAAAAAGTGTAGAAGTGGAAAATTGGAAAAGTATAAGGATAAAATGGCAAATGTAAACTTTTGATGATATAACATATTATAAAAAAGAGTAGATTTGATGACCAAAACATATGATACATGTGAGATGTGAAATTTATAGAGTTTTTTGTTCATTAGAAAATAATTGTCATAATAAATTGTTGCCAATTATATGAGATTACAGTATCAAAAATTATGTAAATAATATAAGATTGATTGATAAATGGACCACATCTATGAAAGTAATTGACCATGTGAATATCTCATATTATCCCACATATAACATATTTGGGAAATTTCAAACATTCTTCCCCTTGGTCCATTTATTCCATTATCAATCAATACAAGAAACTAAATACTAGGATCACGGTGGCAAGGTCCTCCAATAGTGAGTGTTATCTCTATGTATCACAATATATCAACAATATATCAAGTCTCTCGTTATAGACTCTTAACTATAATGAATAAACCATATGTTTAGTCTGGGTCTAAAAAAATTTCTAAAAACAAATGTGCACAACAAGATGAGAAAAAGCTGAATAAGAGTTTTATCAAAATAAAAATAATTATTATCACAACATGGAACCAAGTCCCATTTAAATGATCCTTAAAATTCTTTAATGACATGTCTTTAATCACAAGATCAACAATCATTGACTCAGTGCTAACATGCTAAATGGACCACTTAACATGTTTTCTTATAGCTAGATATTTAATGTGTATGTGCTTAATTTAACTTCCATTTATTTTTAGCCATAAATGATGCAATAAAGTTGTCTGAAATATAACTTCAATGACCTTAGCAATTAAATCCATGACTCTAAATCCATATATATATATATATATATATATATATATATATATATATATATATATATATATATATATATATATATATCATGATATATTGAATGTGTAGATACCAACAATATTCTAATATGATGAAGGGTCCAAATTACGGTCCCTTATGTGGACATGACGGCGTCGGCATGTTCCTGTTTCTTTCTCTTATCCCCCATCAGATGAGAAAATCAAGAGAAAACCTTCAGGTGCTCTATAGTTGGAAGATTAGGTACTAATTTTATCAGTCTCTCATATATTGTTCCCAATTACCAGGTCCGTTTCCGCATTCTATCCTTTGGGTATTGGGAACAACTCAATTAAGGTAGGGTTTATTGTTATTTTGTAATTGATCTAGTTTGGTTCATAATCTAACAGGTTTGACATCAATCGAATAACCACGACAGATTCAAAAAACAAGGCAAAAGTATTTAACGTGCTCTGATACCAAATGTAAACCTAATGTGAAAAGAATAAATAAGGACTAATCTTCCATCATTACCACTATCACAAGAATCTTTTAATGTGTTTTTTCGTTTCAAACTCTCACTCTCCAAACTTTTTATGGTATATTACTATAGAAGATAGTATAGTTGATGACCCAAAGCGAGTACGTGTGAAGTGAATTTATAGAGTTCTCTGCTCATGATAGAGTAATTGCCATAATAAATTATTGTCAATATATTATATTACAATATCAAAAATTTATGCAACAATTATAAAATTCATTGACAAATGGATCATCCTATGGAAATAATTGATCATGTGAATATTTCATATTACCCCACATATAACATATTTACAAAATTTCCAACAAACACAACACTATAGATGACAAATAAACTCGTCCCTGTGGGTATTGTCCGAACATGTTCCCGTTTTGACGGGAAATCCCGTATTGAATGGGTATGGAGATGTACATATCCCCGCCATAATACTCGTCCACGTTATATCTCTGTCCCTGTTTAAATTATTAAAACATTATCACAATTAATTAAGTAACCACACACACACACACACACACACATATATATATATATATATATATATATATATATATATATATATACACTTTCTATTTTTTATTTCTTTTAATTATTTAATTTGTCATAAAACTCATTCGCATCTCTAATATATTTTTCATTTTATCATAACCTTTATGTAATTGTGTTAAAATGATGTATGTTACTTAAAAAAAAATTATGTCTCACATTTGAATATTTCTATTATTTTTTAATCTGTTTATTTATTGTATATTTTTCTTTCACATGAGAATGTTTAATACTCTCAAATTAAATGTTTAATACCATAAACCTTTCATTTACTAGGTAATATAAAAAAAATCTTTACTTATTATTATTAATTTTTGTTTCATTTGAATATCTTTTTTGTTTTGCTAAAACAATTTTTATTATTTCTCAACCATTGAGTATATATGTTGATATTTGAAAAGTTTTCTTAGATCTCTAGGTATTTTTCATCTTATCATACCCTTAATTATACATTTGTTTTCCTTTGTGCGGTTTCTTTCAATAGTCTCTCAAATTATTTATAAGACACACATTTGTTAATTTTTTAATATTTTTATTTGTTGTTTATTTTAATTATGTAGAATAATATTTTGATATATTTTATCTAATTATTTTTTATTTTCTAACTCATTATCAATCATACTGTAATTTTTTCACTATAATTGTAAACAATTTTTATTTACTACAATATAAAAATTTAATGTAATTGTTATGAATATTTTTTTATCACCATCCAACATATATTGGAGTTCAAAAGATACAGGATCTATGTTAAAATTTTATTATTATGTTTATTATTTGTTCTTTGCATTATTTTGATAAAGTGATGTGTTATAATTTTTATTAGTGTATAAAAAAGAGATTCATTATAATTTAAAAAATTGAAGTAAACATACATTTAAAATATATTTTCATTTGAATATTTGTTTTCCTTTTATATGTTTTAAAAAATATTTTTAAATTTTATCAACTAGGTTTCATTAATATTTACAAATTTAATAACTGTTTTGGTTCTCATGAAATTTTATTTGGTATTCTAATATAAAATGTAAATAATCATAATTTATTTCAAAGTATTTGATATCAAAGAAATAATCATCATGTTAATATTGAATATTTGATAATATTATGTTTCATTTACCGTAATTTTAATTATTTTATAAAAATTAATTAAAGTTAATATTGAATTAGTAAGAAAATGAGTACGGATATGAATATGAGATTATACCCGTTATTCGATGAAGATGAGTATTAGATAGTGAAACTCGTCCTTAATCCGCTCTGGTGCCATCCGTACACAACACTCACCTCCATTTACATACACTGCTACAGTAAATTGGTAGAAAAAAACACGAGATTGGTGTTGTGTTTTATTTTTCTTTTATTCTTTGCATAGTGATGTGCTTTCGTCAAGTGCTTTAATTTTTTTGAAAAAGTCTTAGCATCTTATATTTTTCAAAGGTTTATTTCATACCATTTAATTATAATTTTGTTAGGTGCTATTACTATTATTTATCTAAACTCAAAATGCACTAATAATGAAAAATATGAGAAAAAAAATGGTTGAGTACAACAACAAATACTTTCGGAAAGGTACTTTATATCAGCAATAATTTTTTTATTTTATTTTAAACTAACATAACAACTCTTTTCATATTTACAAGTTATTACAACGGAAATAATAGATCATTGCTAAATCTTGCTTTTCATTAGGAAACGAAAAATTGAAAATATTTTTAAAAAAATCATCAAAATGATTGGTGTCATATGAATATTAATGAAATAAAAGGTAAATTTTGTAACCAAATCCAAACAATAAAAGAGGTTTCCATAAATTAAAAAAAAAATGGAGAAGTACTAAACGTAATAGGAAACAAATTCTTAACAAAATATCTTTTAGCAAAATACCTTTTTACCATTGTGCCACATGTTCTTAAAAAAAATCTTAAATTTAAAAAATAGTGAAGAAAATATCTTTTTATTATTTTTCCACATGGTGATTAGTAGCAGTAACTATATTTGTGATTGTTAGTGAGGGAAAATGATTATATAATAAGAATTTAGTGGATCTAAGAGCGTGTAGTAGTTTATTTATCGTTGCTGAAAATGATTTGGTGCATAGTTTAAAAGGGTTTGGCATGTGACATATAGTAGTATTTTTTTGTGAATTGGTTGGTTGGTGTGATTGAAAGAATGAGCGAAGCCCCGTATATAGGTCAGGCTTTTTGTGCAAACTCAAAGGACCCACCACCCCATAACAATGCACCTTCTACCCCCGGCAACGCGTGCTTCCACTCCACGTCCATTTCCCTCCCTCTCTTTTATTTAATCATTTTTCAAATATTATTATTATTATTGCCAAAACAGACACAACCATCTGTGTGGTCATGTTCACAACGACCACGGTACACATCGATCAACGTTATTACATGGATTACCGTACATATATACCCGTAACGTATGCACATCCATTTGTAAATAAAAATCTATAAACTCACCACAACCATGCATTCACTCACATTACATTATTAACAAAAACATACCACCCACATGCCAAGTTAACGTCTATAATCATTGCCAAAAACCCATCAAATATTATTGCATCTATTTTCCCATAGTACAGGTACGAAACATCCATCATTCATCATTCACTGTTTGCTCGCCCCCAACAAAAGAATTAAGGAAGGGATAAACCCATGATTTTTTGTCCCCTTTTCTTTTTTTAATCACCCAAAACTCAACACCAATGGTTGGATTTGAGATCCTCACGGCAGTTTCTAGCTTCCACAACTACCAGAGATACCCATTCATCGTACGGTCAGGATCCAACTGTCGGCGGCACACAAGATGCCACCTTAACCTCCTTCACAATCACATAGGCACGCTTCAATTATACAATAATACATAATACTCTGATGTGCAGTTTCAGACAACTATTTTATGATGTAGAAATTTTAGGTGCATGTGATTCACCTCACCAGGCTATGCTATGCTATGCTGTGTTCTCTGTTCATGATTTGTCTTGAGCAAACCAAGGCCTTGTGATCCTCAACAATTATATACTTTTATATTACTGCTAATAATAATACATCTATTTCTTTATTTTTTTTTCTTCTCCTTTCTTTACTCTTTTGTTTAATATATCTGCATTGCTGGACCTGTCTCAGGCATCTCCTCCACAAAACTTCAATCACATTGGTCAAGCCACTGGGATTTCTTTCGCATGCCTCTACCCTCATGCAATAGCGCCTTGGTTTCCGTGTCTTCAAGAGAGAATCTTAAATTCCAAAACACTTCTGTTACATTGTATTCTTCTATTTAATCCCCAACAGTATGTACTGACCACCTTGATGGGGAATATCAGAGCAGATTAGCAGAGTCTTCGTCAAATTACCACACCCTTGTCTTGTCGCTTAACTTCCCTTCCTTCTGAGATCCCCTTTTCTTCTCTCGTCTTCTTCTTCACAACAATTTTTCGGTGCCCTCTAGCAGGTTAGAAGTTATAATCTTTTTCCTTGGAAATTCAGTTTTTTCTTATCTCAACTTCTCTTTGATTCTAGGAAGACTCTCAAAACCAAATTCTTGGTCATATTTACAAACTGATTTTCTGTCATTCTCTATTATTGTTATGTATTTTAGACTGTGGGACTGGATTTGCGTAACTTTAATGACAGGGTGCTACAAAGTTTTTCTATTGTTGAGAATTGATGATATATTAATGTGTTTAAAACTTATATTATGTCATTAGTGTGATACTTTAATGTCAGATTGTGATATTAGATTGTAGAGAACAAAACAAACAAATGTTGAATCCTGAAGAAATTGAGAGATGAGGAATATGCTTTGCGTCTTGCCGGGTCAATGTGGAGAAGTATAGTATAGTACACTCTGAAAGATTACCCAAACAAAAGCGTAGCCTAAATCATTCACACCTTTAAATCTCCAGAGTAATAGGGATGGATGTCTGCAGATAGTTTAACAAGGGAAAAACTAATTATGACAAACAAAATTATGGTACAAATTCCGTGAATGAGAGAGAAAGTGAGGAAGGAAAGTTGAAGGGTTAAAAAAACAAGTAAATGGGCTTCCTTATGGCCCTAACTATAATGATATTGCTTCTTCAAGCATTCTTTTTAATCTTGGCATATGAAAAGAAGAGAAAAATGTCTCCTTGGTCGTTGATTTAAATATTGCAATAATTGAACGGATAACATGAATAATGACATCATGCGTGTGTATGAATGAGAAGTTGTAATTATGGAAGGAAAATTCAACTGATAAAGGTGTCGGGAGATATTTTTTTTATTTGCTGGGGTTCAGTCGAATGTGGTCCAAAGTTTTGAAAGCAGAGCAAGCAAGGGAACAGACAAATTATACTAAAAGGAAGTTGATGCTATCATTTTGTATTATAGGTCTCAAGGCCATTGTAACCATGCTTTTTGATGAACCATCTTGTTTTCTATATAAAAGCTTTTCATCTATCAACTACATCACTTAAACTCATCAGTGATATATAACTTAATGAAGGCATGAAGATACAAGTCTGAGTTCAAATTTCCTACAAAGAAGCACTGGTTCAAAGTTCATTTGCTCAGAAGCTAAGTAGATTACCGATGGAGAAGCTTGTTAGGTCCTGCGACAAAGAGTACATGAGGATGGCCATGTTAAAACACGAAGAAACCTTCAAAGAGCAGGTACTTCTCTTTCTATTCCTTCAGGATATCTTGTTCAATCATGAATACTAGAGTCTTAAAATCCTGAGAATGTTTTTAACAGGTATATGAACTACATCGTTTGTACCGAATTCAGAAGATACTGATGCAAAACATGGAAACCAGAAGTGTTGAAGTAAGCGAAGAAGAGTGGTACTTGAAGAATGCGATTAGTTTAACTCATAAAGGAGCACAAGAAAAGCCTCAAATGAAATTTGACCTTGAACGGCCAGCAGAGGAGCACATTGCAGAATCAGAAGATGGGGTGCTTGAGGTCATAGATGAGACTGAGATTGAGCTAACATTAGGCCCCTCAAGTTACAACCGTAGGAAGAAAGTTGAGACACCACTAACTTCAGATTCAGGACACAGCTTGTCTTCTTCTTCTAGTGGATCAAGCATTATAAACAAGACAAGATGTCATGGCAGTCATAGCACAAGAGAAGAATCAAGTGGAAGCATAATTCGCCTTGTCCAGATGCCCGGTTCAACCCCAGGGTGCCAAAGTGGAATTAGAAACAGTTTTGATGTAGAAGAACAATTAAGACAAGAGAGATTAAAACATTCACCTTGGCTTTTTCAAGTGTTGAATCTGAACATGACTTGAAAAGAAAAAATCTATGGTCAATGCGATATATTTTATGTTTGTGTTTTAAGAATTAAGACTAACTTTTGTGGATGATGTTTGTTTTGAATGTTCAGCCGAATTATTGAGTGTGGTGGGATTTGATGTGTCTATCGTAAGATCAATTTTTTCCCTGATGCCCAAACCCATTACTATTCACAAGTCACATGCCACTCAAATTTCTCTGGTCCTGCACTTCCCACTAAAAGCCATGCAAACATCCTTTCATACATTTCGCAGGACAACTACATGAATTAAATATCACTTTCTCAGAAACGCTGAGATATTTCATTTTAATTAGATTCCCATCTCCACATTCAATCTTTCAACAAAGAACTTTTAGATATCAATTTTCCCTAAAATGAGAAAAAACTTTTAGATACCAATTCAGTGTATTTGGACCGCTGGAAGGTCGTGGTTCATAAGAGGGGTCCAGAACAAAAACAATTCAAGTTTTGGGTAAGAGTAGAAAGCAAATAGGATTCATTTGACAATGTTGTTGTTTACTACCCTGAACGCGTTAAGTAGGCAAACAATGTTTTCTCTCTCTCCCCAGTGTGATTCATTTTTCCACTTATCCTTCACAAACCGCACACAACTTGGAAGCCAACAAGAAGTTGGAGATCTAAATCCTGTCTGCCATGGGATGGACATCAGATTCTCCAGCTAATATTTAAACATCCATTAACATACTTACGTTAGGTCTGTCCCGAAATATGTATAACTTATAGCTATGTTTGGTGCCTTTAGAATGTGCATGAATCGGATCCAAACCATGATCTCCTTTCTTTACATGATTAGGCTCAAACATCAGCACGGACATTGCTAGGCTGTCACTTGAGCCATATTACCAAGTTTTTATCCCAAGGACTCAATAATTCAAAGACAGACAGACCCCACTAACTGCTGTTATCAGATGCTGTGTTCTTCCAGGGATCTTAAGGTCGTTGGAAAGATGTACTGTCTATGTCGCTCTACTGTTCCAAGTTGACCCGCCTAATATTCGTTTTTTCTTTATACCATTAACTCCTTCAGAAATTTTCTAAAAATTGTACTTTCCTCATCTTTACACCAATAAACCCTTTGTTGAAATTGTCCCCAAAACACGGATAATTTCCATTCCTCCCTTTCTAGTTGACCACACACAGAGTTATTAACATTTGAATCTTCAGCAAGAAGCTGTGCACTTTTAAATGGAACAGAACAAAATTTACAACTTCATTTGGCATTTGCGAATGAAACAAAAAAAGTTTTTTTTTTTTTCTGGGTATTCAACATAATGCATAGTCCTCAACAAAAATTAATTTTTCCGATGATACCAGATGATAAATTATTGATTTTATTATTCTTCTGGAATCATGGAGCATTCATGTAGACACTGGCCTGCAATGCAAGCAATCAATAAGAAACTCTGTATTACTACTTTTCACCACCCTTTACAAATTACACATTAAAGTTCTTGGACGTAAGGATCATGAAAATTTAATCTTCACGACTATAACAGTGAAGTAAAACTAGTAAAACTAGCCCTGTATACAATAAACCTCTGAAAACAAAGATAGAACTTGTACCCTGCACATTAGGATATAGAATGTCGCCGATTTTTGTCAGGTTTTACGCGACTTTTGAGAGGGTTGGTGGCAGAACCGCCACGTGAAAAAGGAGAAAGACGTCCAAGTTTTTTAGACACTGAGTTGATGAACGATTTTCGAGGGAGAGGAGGCTTATCAGCGGAGGGTGAACCGTATATTACAGGACTGCTTGATGCTGATCTAAGGGAAGATCTGTCGACCTCTTTTAGTTTCATTCTCAACTTCACTATCTCTAGTTTCAGATCTTCGTTTTCTCTTCGTAAGATGGAGAACTCGTTTGACATTGGATTAAGCTCGTTGGGGGATAGATTCGCCTTGTCACGAAAATTATTAGGAGAATCCCAACCTACACTACCATCCATGGAATCGCGAAGACGTTGTTGTTCATAGTAGAGAACTTGAACCACAGTTTGAACCGGAAGCCTGTCGTTTTGAGCTGCGTGAGCACACGCATCTCGTGATAACTTCTGGCAATCCATCACGCTGCACACTTTCTTTTTCTCAGTGTCGCCTAGAATTGGATGAGCCTGAGATTTGCAAATTTTTACTTTACCACCAGCAATCTATGATGCTTTTATAAAATTGATGGAACATTAGATTATTTTTGTAAGTTTAATATTGTTATGTGTTGACATCAAAATCTACCAACTCAAATGTGTTAAACCTCAGTGTGTGTGCTTTCTAGAAGAGAAATCTGATGTTGGCTTTGAAAAATAGTAAAAGTACAAAATGTGATCGTAAGTGCGTGTTCTATCAAAAGGAAATGAAGTAACCTGTCTCAGATTTCGATCTCATATCATGTCTCTCAAATTAAAATAACATCATTATGCAAATAAAGCTTTAATAAGACCCGAAAGAGAGACAGGTAATCTGAGTACACCATAAAAGTTGGATTTGACTCCTTAAAATGAGTAAGGATAAAACATGTGTTTGGAAATACATTTTCTAAGTTAGTTTGTAAGAATTCACCTCAAATAACTGAGAGACGTAAAAGCTACCGTAGAGCTTTTATCATTACGAAAAAATGATAACCTTAAAGCTACTAAGAGATATGGTGGGAAAACGAAACATCCCCAAGGTTTCACTTTACTGACTCACGACCAAACACGCACTTAATGATTAATATTTCAACACATCCATGAGTTATTGTGTGTGTATAGTTAAGGAGTCCAATTTATACCAATTTATATAAAGAAGTTTCTATTAGCAGGGATGACTAATTTAATATATAGTACCAAGTTTCAGAAAAAAAGTTACCCCAAAAGAAGTTACAGCCACATGGGTTTAGAAGCGTACCTTAAGATAGATGTCTATGGCCCTATACATGCCATCCTCTGTTGATCTTGATTGTTGAGGAATTAGCTCAGCAAGAGTGATGAATTTTGAAACAGCTAAGTTTCTGTCGGTGGCTACTTCAGCGAGGTAGTTCTCCATTAGCTTTCCAATCCCATAAATATCACTTTGGGGAGGAGAAAAATATTCATCATCTGCATTATAGGCTGAATGTTTTTCATTTTCAGATTGTAGGTAATTCATCATGATTCGCTGCACTGTATCTACATCAAACAATGTGTCCCCAGTGAAGGAATAAGAAGGAATGAGAAGATCATCTAAAACAGCCTGTCCTAGCTGCAGGGCCATCCTCTTTTCCAAATCAAGCCTGCAAGCAATCGTAGTCTCCAGATATATGGCTGCCCGAAGCAACATAGAAAGAAAACTCACTGACATTGCATTCTTCTCCCTTGGCAGAAGGCTCACTAGTGTCTCTAAAACAACCCTCTTCTCGTGTTCCTCTTGGGCCTCAATTTCTATCTTCTTCCTACCCTTTCCAAATATCTCCTGCTCCCCCAACAAGAAATTTTCATCAATCGTTGTGCATTTTGATTACTTGTGATAATTAATCACTGTTATTTGTTATAATTAATCATAAAACTACGTTTTAGCTTTATGTATATCGTTTTAGGCTATGCAACATCTAGTCATTAACCATCATGATTCATATATGATTCTTGAGTGAGTTCTTATAATAATTACCATAAAAGTCACATCAACACTAATTCCTGATTGTTTGACACTGTACAACTTTGTATACTAAGAGGGCATGAATGTTGAACTCACTGTACTGTCAGTAATATTAATTAATCAGAAATTATTTTAAACATAACTTCGAAAATGATTGTTATAAAATTTAATAAACCTGTTATAAGTGATAATATGTGACTGAATGAAAACTGATTTTTATTTGAAACAATTATTTCTTAAAAGTAGTCACAAAAAGAATCTTTTCTTGGCACAAAATCAATACATAAAACCATGTTTATTTGTATGTTTTCTATGTTTTTGGGTAAAGGGTCATAATCTTACCAAACCTCGTAGAGATTTCTGTGCATACAGCATAATGATGGGACCAAGAGAAAACTGTTTAAACCCTCTTGCCATCATTGCTATTACCACTCTTTGAAAAATGTCAATTCTGAGAACTGTGAAATCTTCAGCCCACCATTGAACTACTGGCCTCTGGTGAGATGCCATGCCATCACTGCTAATGTCACTTCTCATAGATGAACACAATTGAGTTTCCTTTGAGGCTATGAAGGCAATAGCATCTATGCATCGACTCACCACTTTTGCTTTTTCCGCAATTGGAAGGAGCCTTTCTGACACGTGTAAGATAGACACAGCCCCAGAAATAGTCTTCAGTGCCACTTCATTCAAGTAAGAATCAGCCCTTCCTACCAAATTTCCAACTGAATAATCCTCTGTCATCTCAAGATACTCTGCCACGCATCGAAGCACCGCAATGTTTTCAACACTAATCTCGAAGTTTATCCCGTAGCAGAATTTTGTTGCCAGTTCAAATGCCTCTGCTCCACCAGGGACATCAAAGAGTTCAATGAATGAAACATCATCGCCACTGGATGCTGAGACCAGTTTCTCTATGTAGCCACTCTTGGAAACTAATGGAAACTGCAAATTATGTTACAATTCATTAATTCAAACTTAAATACTCTCTTTTGTAAAGGGTTGTGTTTGAATTGGTTCAGTACCTTATGCAAGGAAAACGATACTTCGCCAACTTTTACGGTGACATCACTTGGAATCTCATGAGAAAAAGCCCTGCAATCAAATAGCTCAAGTCAGGAGTTTCCAATAATTTTCTTTATATCTAAGTAAAGGTTAAGGCTAGCAATCAGCAAATGTATGTTACTTAAAGGAAGTAGGAAACTTTTGTTACAAGAGCCACCAAAGAAGGAGTTTTAGAAGATGAGAAACATACCATGCACTTGCTCTCTTCATGGTGCTAGAAATAAGCTCCTAATTCTGAGAGACAAAAATCAGCAACAGCTAGCTGTAGTAGGTTTCTCTTGTCACCATCGACCAATGTCAGAGGCAGAATTGTTGGTCGCTATAGTTTCTTTACCTCATGGCTGACGATGAAGCAGAAAGAAAGGTAGCAAAAACATTAAGACAGTTAAAAGCTCTTAAATTATATATAGTGTATAATAACTTGTGGGAAAAAGGGTGAGGGAGCAGAGTACTTACTTTATATTATATATATATCCCTTTGAAATATTACTCAAGTGAGAAGCTTCAGGGCGAACAGAACAAGAAGAACTTGAAGGCCACGAAAAGAAAAAATAAACTTTTTTGAAATCCGAAAGTAGGGTCTTGTTGCATGCAAGAAAATGAACCTTTTTGAGAGTACAGGGAGGAGTAGGAGCGGTACTTTGGAAGTAATGAGTAAGAAGAGAGGGAAAATATTAGCGTGGAGATTGTGATTGTGTTTGTGATGTGTGGTGTGTGGTGTGTGCTTTAAGTGAGTAAGAGTGTGAAGGATGAGATAGTTGGATTTTGGTTGGCGTGTAGCGGGGTCAGCACTTTCCCCACATGGAAAGTGCCAACCCAAAAACCCTTTCCTATCATACCAAACTAACTTCATTATAGCTCAATCCTTCAAGAAAGGTAGAATAAATGTTTACTTCTTCGAATAGACTAGTCTTCAAGAAAGGTAGAATAAATCTACAAAGGTTCACTTATAGATATGTTATACAAATCACATTACTCATGATCAAGAATCTTTTCAAGAACTCAACAAATTTAACGTTTTTTCTAAAATAAGAATCGAGAGTGAAGAATAAATTGCTCTTAAATTTTGATCAAAGAGATTTATCTACAAAGAAGATATAAAAGAAGGATTAAAAAAATATACATGTCTCTTGAAAATGTTTGATGTATATAAGAGGAGAATGTATACAGGATAGAGTTGTCAAAATGGGTTGGAATCCGCGAGCCAACTCGGCTCACCACGGATTCGAGCCAAGTTGGGTTGAAATTCTTTTACAAATTTCAATACGGGTTGATTTTTGACCCGGTTCACCCGGGTTGAACCCGTGGTAAGTCGGGTTGGCTCACCAACCCGCAGATAAAAGGGTCCCACAAGTATTTTTTATTTTTTTTATTAAGTTGGGCTTTACATTTGGGTCATGTTAGATTATTTTTTTATCCAACACATAAATAATTTGTATTTTTTTATTATTTTGGCTTGTATTTGGATTGTATTAAAGTTTATTTAGATTTTAATTAGAATTACAATTTAATTTTGACTGAAAAAAATAAAAAAAATTGTATTTTTTTTAATTAAGTGAATCTGTGAGCCAACCCGTTTAACCCACCAACCCGTGATGGATCGAACCGAGTTCGAATTTTTTAACTTGCTTAAAAGTGAGTCATTCATCAACCCATGATGGGTCAAGCCGGATCGGGTCGGATTATCCGTTTTGACTGTTTTGACTATTTTGACAGCTCTAAGAGGAGAAAGTAGACCAAGAACTAATATCCATCGAATATGTATTGTTAATCTACAATAAACAAGTAAAAATTAGATTGACAAAAAAAGAAATACAAAAAATAATGTCAATTAAATAAAGATGTGATCCATAGATAAGAATTATAAGTAACAAAATGGGGAAAATCAAGCATTAAAATAAGGAGAATTAAACCCTAGTTTGAAATTCAAATAAACAAATATTGAAAAAAAAAATGAGATATTGAGAATATTTTATTAATCTTTTATTTAAATTAATTTTTGAATTTCTTATTTTATTTTTAATATTGTTTAAATAAAGATAAAAAAATATTTTTTTTTTTAGATTTCAAAAGTTACAATTAAAATATAACTAATATTTAATATTCTATTATATCTTTACTCCATATAAAATACATGAATAATATAAAAATTCTTAATTTAATACTTCTCTGTTATCTTCAAAATATATTACCAAAACACAAAAATCTAGTAAGATAGTGGTTTATGTCAGGAATTAATCAATAGAATGAGATGTACTGTTTGAGATGACAGTGTTAGTCGTTATTCATACTGGACACAAGCAGTTAAATTACGTGCACTAGAGTAGAGATAGGTAAAAGAGATAATGATATTTTTTTATAATATGTTCTTTGTAATTTTATAAATTCCTTTTAGCGTATATCAGCCCATTGGATAATTTTCATAAATAGATATGGCTATATTTGTTTGTTCAAATGTTCCAAAACATATCAAGTTAATTACCTCAACTCATTTTAGAAAAATGTATATATAATTTTACTATTAGTATGAAATATTTATTAACTTTATCAATAACTAACTAACTAATATTTATTAAAATTGGTCCATTTCAGTACAATTTCTTCTCTTAATTAATTTTTATTTATTTAGAAAACTCAAAGATATGACTTACTTACAAAAATCAAATTCAGTATTAGTCCAAATGCATTAATAATTCCATTTAGATATATAGTAGAAAAATATCGAAGCATTGTGAGTGTTGTTATAGTGTTGTTGCAGAGGCAGTGATAAGATATGGTGGTGGTATCTGAAAAATCCTGATATAATGAACAGCGAGCACACGTAGCCATCAAAGGCATATTCATGATCTTGCTCCCTCATCATGCAGAATAGGTCAATAACGGTCCCTTTTAGAATGCAGACTCATCACGGGACAGAAAGATCGTTCATAAAAATCCATGTCAGAACCGAATGAGTTTTCTATGGACCTTTTCCTTGGATTATTGCCAAATTTCACATAAATCATACAAATTAAACCATGCCCTACAACTTCTATTATTTCCATTGCGATCATTCCACTTCCTCTCATACTTCGTTAACCACTAAGCAACAAACCAAAATGAAAAGCTTAAAAACCTGAGTGCCTCTTCTAAAGTTGCTACCCATGCTTGTCGGGTTTGCTTCTCTCTCAGATCCAAATTAATTTCTAGTCTCAGTTATCTACTCTGCTATCAGACAAATCAATAAGCATATATATATATATATATATATATATATATATATATATATATATATATATATATATAAAATATTAAACTATCATCAAATCAAATCACTGCACAAATATCCGTGCCAAACTATTTTCAGTTGGTTGCCTCTACTTTTCTGCAAGGAACTCTTTTCTTACTACCTAGTAAATAAACAAATAGAAGCAATGGCTTAGCAGGTTCAAAGATTATTCATGAATTGAATATTATCCAGTATGTTATTAAGTTAACCTTTGATGTTATGTTCGATATTTATTTATGTTATTTGCATATTCAACTGTACTTAATATTATCTATTTAAAAATAAATTCAAAATAACTCGTTGGAAATCTAACATCAACTAAATATAAAGTTCTATATAAATGAGTGTAAACTTCAATTTACACGTCAATTATACACTTCTCAACATATCCAAATGTTAGATTTATAAAGAGGGGGTTTGATTACGGAGATACAACATCAATGAGACCTAAGTTTAACAACAAGTCATTGACATTATTCTCAACCCAAAATCTTAAGACAATGGGTATGGGTCTTTATTCTTATATAATGCTCTACTTTCTCATTTCTGGTCAATGTGGGACTTAGACTCATACTTGGCTTCCTAACATCAAATACAAAAATACTATTCCCACATATTATCTTGGAAAGGTGATGGATTTGTTGAAAAGAAAATCATAGTGGGCAAGAAAGCCAAGAGGCCAAAACAATCGAGTGGGGTATTTTTTTTCTTTTTCTTCGTCCTCTTCAACTGAACGTCAGAAGTAACACAATAGGAAATGACATCTAAGAGAGGTCACAATAGGTTCAAGATTGAGTTGTAAAGTAATTATCGTTTTATTTTCCAATTAATCCTAAATTCATGTTGACATTCTCTCTAATTCCGATCATTGTTGTTTAATGGACTTCCTAGATGAGTAGAATAAGGAGAGTTCTTTTGTATCTCATGATAGTAATTGGCATTATAGAGTACTCTAAGTATTTTGAACTTTGTGAATTTTGTAAAAGTCATATAAAAATAATTGTAAAGTGTAGGAAAAAAATGTTACATGAGAGTAAATTAAATATAATTAATTCACCATAATTCATTATGAATGTTTTAATAATTTAAAATGAATAATAATATTGGAAGAGGAAGAATTAAGGATAATCATGGATTGCATTTTTCTAGAATATA
>Ga0214543_1007438_pt1 | contig 18798 bp, 17 predicted proteins | sample CNSS2metaG_FD_160094 | JGI IMG/M metagenome (GOLD analysis project Ga0214543, IMG submission 160094) | Root nodule microbial communities from cowpea collected in UCLA plant growth center, Los Angeles, California, USA - CNSS2 | ecosystem: Host-associated > Plants > Roots > Nodule | place: USA...
TGTCACGTGCCAAGTATTCTTATTTTGATTCAATCATTTGACAACAAGCATACCATAAACGTCACTATCTATATATGGTTTGATGTATATGCCCAATTTCAAAGAAGGAAAAGAGAAAAATGTCAAGGGATGTACTTGGAAGAAGACAACGTACCAATACTTGAAGTTGGAAGAATGAAGACAGAAGACAAGATGTGCAGCTTATAAAAAATTAGGACAAAATATTTTTTACTAATATATATATAAGGGTATTTTTGTGAATTAAAGTTTAGCAGGTACCGGTATCCACGGGTATGGATACTATGATACCCGTACCCGCCCCGTTAACATACGGGTATCAAAAATACCCGTACCCACGGGTAGCGGGTATCCATTTTTAATATCCATTTCTACCCATTGCGGGTTTTATCCACGGATACCCACGGGTACGAATATTTTTGACATCCCTAACTATGGGCATTTTAGAAACACACCATCTACCCCTTTTATCATTAGAAATATATATATGGTAAATTTGGCAAGGAAAAGTAGCGCATAACAAGATTTCTCTTTTTGGTTATATATTGAAATTCTTCAAAATCCAATTTGAAATTAAAATTATTTACTCTCAATTTAAATTTCCCACATTATTATATGTCAAAAGGAAAATTGAAATCATTTCATATCTGTATATGTACATTGAAAATAAGAGCAAAGCATTAAAACCCATTTTCCACCCGTCCTTCTCCTTAGTTTTTGCTTGTACATGGGACCATCTGTAACGTCCCATTTTAATAAATAGACATAACTAAATGACACGTCACACATAAACAATATTCCGAGCAAAGGTTCCAAGTATAACTCACTCCTTAAGAATATCCAAGAGTTTTAAAAGAAAATCCTAAGGCACATCACGATGCCAATACGCACACGATACATAATCCAACCGTAATACAATTAAGATTAAAAATAAGTTAATACATGGACCATAACCCTAAGAGAAAATCCATTAAGCGGGAACCAGAACAGGCGGACTAAGCAGCAGAGTCACAATTTCCCTATTGACCGCGAGAACCTCTCGCATCTGCTCACATCAATAATTTGATGATCATCGCAAAAGGAGAAGAACTGCATATAAGGCAACCAACAAGCAAATAGGGTAAGCTAGAGTAGAAAACAATTTATCATACAGTCACATGCTATTACACAATCCAAGCAGTCTATATCATCCAAAACATGTTATGTCTTCTCAAACAATACACTAGACTCAGACTCGACTCATCCGGATACATATAATCTAGACGGATTCAGCGAATGCTTACACTTGTGGTGGATTATCCTGCTCACCCCCGAGCTAAGTGTTACAAGTGTTAAAATGTCTCAATCCCCCACACACAAGGTTAGCCCTTAATGAGTTTCAGGTCTCCTGCTACTCTCACCACAAGAGTCAGTCCGCTCTATGTGAGACTAACTGACTCCTTAGAACGTCAGGATACAACCTTACCTTGAATCCTTACCAAGTTATATACATGGGGCACCACCATGAACTCCCACTAACAAGGGTCATGGAATTACGTCCAGACCACTGAAGCACTACCACGAGGTCTCACCTAGAGGCTCATGGGATTACGTACTGACCACAGACCAATCATACTCAATCAATCAAGTAATACTTATCATGCACATAAATCTCATGTCAACCTCTATAACCAATCCTCATTCCCATCACATGTGGAGTCCATACCAACTCATCCTTCCCAAACCATGAATATAGAATTTCATCTCATACCAATACCATGCCATATTAATTACCAACCATCTCACACATGCCACATGCCAAGGTCATGTTAAACTTATCAATCACAGACCATAAACCATTCTACTTATACCCATTCGCCCAATTCATGCTTTTAAAAGTAATTGAATCAATCCACAAGTTCAAGTTAAAGTAAGGAATTAAAATTCTGCAGCAATTCTCGCTGAAGCTAGACTGATCTCGCCTGAGCTAGAAATTCTCGCTTAAGCTAGACAGATCTCGCTTAAGCTAGACTGGTCTTGCTTAAGCTAGACTGGTCTCGCTTAAGCTAGACTGATCTCGCTTAAGCTAAAATCTCTTGCTGAAGCTAAACTGACAGCTTTTCATTGGTTTCAACATGTAAGAAAACAAAATCCCAAACAACAAAAACTAAAGAAAATGCAAACACGTTACATAAAACGTTGGCATCATATTTTCATGCTTTAAAAGGGTAAACAAATAAATCATGGGAGCATACAAGTATTTAAACAACTTTGTTGTCAATCTCGTTCAAGCTAAGGAGCTCTCGCTCAGGCGACAAGGGTCTTTCGCTCAAGCGAAAAACTTTCACTTAAGCGAGATTGAAAATAGAGAGCACTTCGAGTTCTCACTCAAGCTAGCCCATCTCGCTCAAGCGAGAGGCCTTTGCTCAGGCGAGCACTCGAAACCAAAGGGGGGCGAGTTACTACCATTCTCGCTCAGGCGAGAGCTTCTCGTTTTGGCAAAAAATAGCTCGCTTAGGCGAGCATAGCAGATCTCTCATGCTCTCACGCATGCCAAGCCAAAAATCCATCCATAAACAATACATAAATTATTTTCACACCATCAAAAGCACATCAAATCATCAAGAGCACCCAACAGAACCAAAACATGCACATTATTTATAAAAGCATAAAAAAAATCCTAGCTTCCCTTACTTGGAAAGAGATAGCCAAAAGACTCGTATACCCAAACAGTTAGCACCACAACTCTGGGAACAACTTACTAAGCTGGAAAAAATGGTAGAACATAGGAAAACAAGGTTATCAAGAGGGACCCTTGAGGAACCAAGACAACAATGTTAGAAAAAAAGGAAGTACGAGATGAGGGATAACTTACGGGAAGAAGGAATGAGTTCGAACTAGCTTGACCATGGTGGTACCGAGCCCTAGCAGAGTTTTTGTGGAGACGAAAGGTAAGAGTGAGAGCACTGATTTTGGCAAGTGAGTGCATAATGAAGGACCTTGGCTGCTTTGGGGGCCTTAGTACCCTATGGGCCAGCTTTTAGGCCCAACTGTTAGGGTGGGCCTATAAAAATAAGGGCAGAAAATAAAGTGGGTCTTACATTCTTCCCAACAACAAAAGTTTTCGACCTAAAAAATTCACCGATGAGATAGGAAGAAAACTACGTTTTCCTCATTTTCACTAATAACCACCACTCCGACACGACTGATATAATGGCTCTCACACCTATAGTCATTGGAAACTTTGCCTATTACAACTGGAATGCTCCTTTCTACCTGTCCAACCAACCTGTATCTAATATACTGACTCGCCTACCATATGCTCTCCACTACCTCTGGTAGGTTTTTGTCAAAGTCTTAGATGACTTCAAATCTCAAACTAAAGCATGTTCGTTATCACTTCCCATGACCTTGTTCTCTCCTTTAAGCATCACTCCACTGACTTGATCACTCTTGGGTTTTGGCCTACTGCCCCACCATCAACACTCATGACCACTTTTATGTATAACGACACTCATACCTCCTTCTTCCTCTGCTGGCTTCAACCAAGGCAACAAGTTCACTACCGAGTTGTTCCATTTCCAATTTAAAACCTTCAATTGTTTCCTTCACCATATCGTTTTGGCGTCCTACCTTCACCTTTAATCCCTTAACTTGAAACCATCATTTCACAGAAACCTCAGAACCATAACTCTCCCTAACTTCAAGTCTCTAGTTTGATTTGTATCAATCAACTCTACAATACACCTCAAACTAAGATTGCCTGATTTGGCTTTTCTCCCGACCTCTTTGAGAAACTCCCTTGTACTAGTCGAATGACTTGACCAATGAAATCTCTTCACCTCTTCTCCTCCCAACTTAGACACTAACTTCTCCACCAACTCTTACTCTTACCTTGCCAAGCCTAGATCTTGAATTCTCTTATAGAAATAAGCACCGACTCTTACTTCCTTACTTTCAGATTGGTACCCTAACTTGAAAACATAATTCAACCACCTCTCATTTCCTTGGTCCAACTTCCTCTATGCAACCCTAGACTTCGAACTCTGAATGATCATTGCACACTTTTACCCGATACTCACAAGAACGAAACCTTTGATGTTTTTAAAGAACTGGTCTTCATAGTAATCACTAGGTCATGAGTAAGATAGTTCTTCTCGCGCACCTCTTACCATTTCTAAGCATCATCTGCCACCATCCCGCTGCGCTACTCTGACCCATACATAAGGTCACTTGTTTGTTTACTCAAAATAATGATCCTTTCATGTCCGTGATGACAAGGAAGCAATCGCCGTTGAGAAACCTTCCTTGAGACCCCTATAAAACTTGAAGAACCCTTTAACTCCTTTTTTGATAGCCTTAGCGTTCCATTTTCTCAACAATGTATCTATCCTTTTAAAACTATATATTCCTTATTAGCCACTCCAACCTTAGTCAATACTCTTCTTGAACGGCTTGACACACAACAACTTCATTTTAAGGATTCACCTAACTTGTAGTCATCCTGGTGATTATATTGAATTTATACCATTATGTCTCCAACAACTTTCACTTGTTTATCTTACTTCACAATCCTAACATAAATCCTCCAATAAGAAACTATTAGCATAAGTTCAACTTCAGACCCAAATGCAAAAGTGAACTTCAGCACTCCAAAGCAAAAATTCTAATATTTACTTCAGAACAAATCTATAACTCTTCTACCACTGATATTCCTTGCGTCCATTTTTCGCTTGCCTTTGTCGTATAACTTTGATTCACATGACATCATGCTCTCACCTTTCAGCTTGATCCACACTTGTTACACCACTACTGACTTATCTCTTTAAATCAAAGGATACTACTTTGTTGGGGATCACATCTCCTAAGAATGAGATTAAGAAAACAACCAATTCACCCTTGAGATTATGTCCCAACCTTGTAAAGGAAACAATTCAAATTGGCTTTGAATTTAAATCCTTTGGTCATCATGAGACATGAGACCCACCTGAATAAACTTCACTTGACCGCAACTGTAGCAAACCACGATCTCAACTCCAACTCCTTCTTGCAGGCACCCATGACTCCTTTACCATATGGGCGACACCAAGAGGTATATGATCCCAAACAAAACCAAACCCATATCCCAAGCACCACTTTTATACTTTGTATCCTCGAATTTGATCATTTGCGCTACTCACTCTGGCACCAACTATCATATACACCATTTCAATTTCTTCAGACTTTTCTTCTCTTTTCATTCTTTAGTGTATTTTGCCCCCACTAGCTCTTGCCATTCCTACAAGACCCAACACTTAGATTTCTTGGCCTCAGCCCAAGGTCAATTGTTTTGCTCATGTGAACTACTTTTCCTTGAAACATCATTCTACCAACTCCAAAGGCCAATCATCTCCTTCTGACTATCCAACCTAGTACGAAACCTTTATGCTACTTCCTTTTTTATCCATATATTATTTTACTATTATTTTTTTTTCTTTACTTAGGAAACATCATCCTACTTGACTGATTCGTAAGCTCTGCTCCATCTTAGCCTCCAACTAGAGATTTGTCATCATTTTACATTCCATGGTCTTTATCTTTCTCAGCTTGCTCGATGCCAAGCAATCTCATTATTTTCTGCAACCCAGGATTTGCCAATTGCTTCTTTTCCACCAATCCAAGAAAACACTAGATGTGGCCATACGAGCAAATTTAATGACACTTCTCTTAACATTACATGTATTTGTAGAACTCTGAACCCTGGCATTGCCGGAATGTAGAACCAAGTTGATTTTTCCTCAAAAGTTGTTACACTTGCATGCACTGATATCTCCCATATGTTCTAACTTCTAGATTCAACTTATTTTGGAAAACTTGCGGTATTTGATCCCAAACTTGTCCTTGAAGCTCCCTTAGTCCAATCGTTGCTAAACTCCAACATCTTTTTTCAAACTACTAACCCAAACTTAGCTTTCCTTGCTCAACGGTATACATCACACATCAACTTCCTATCTTTGAGGCAAGAAGCTGTCTCAAGGACCTCATCCAACACTTGTAAAGGTAAGCAGGCCAAGTTGACATTGGATCTGCATTCCCTTATTTCTATAGACACCAGACACAGAGCATAGAGGCATAACAAGACAAACTAGAACATACGAAGCAACACTCCATCATTTATAGACAACCAAACCTTTTTGTTTGTCACCCTACTTTCCCCAACCAGTAGAATTAAGAAAGGAAAAACAACCTTTAATCTAGTCATGAGTGTGCACCCTCATTACTTTATCAAGGCGTTTTCTGTTCTCAAAACTTTTGGTTTCACTTACAAACTTGACCAGAAATGACTACTTACGGTCGCGAGGCATGACAAACCCACAACCTTAGCTCATCTTAAGGATGAACTGCTCTGATACCATAAATGTAACGTCCCATTTTAATAAATAGACTTAATTAAATGACACGTCACACATAAACAATATTCCGAGCAAAGGTTCAGACTATAACTCACTCCTTAAGAATATCCAAGAGTTTTAAAAGAAAATCCTAAGGCACATCACGATGCTAATACGCACAGGATACATAATCCAACCGTAATACAATTAAGATTGAAAACAAGTTAATACATGGGCCATATCCCTAAGAGAAAATCCACTAAGCGGGAACCAACCCAGGCGAACTAAGCAGCAGAGTCACAATTTCCCTGTTGACCGCAAGAACCTCTTGCATCTGCTCACATCAATAAATTGATGATCATCGCAAAAGGAGAAGAACCGCATACAAGGCAACCAACAAGAAAACAGGGTAAGCTAGAGTAGAAAACAGTTTATCATACATTCACATGCTATTACACAATCCAAGCAGTCTATATCATCCAAAACATGTTATGACTTCTCAAACAATACTAAACTCAAACTCGACTCATCCGGATACATATAATCTAGACGGATTTAGCGGATGCTTACACTTGTGGTGGATTATCCTGCTCACCCCCGAGCTAAGTGTTACAAGTGTTACAATGTCTCAATCCCCCACACACAAGGTTAGCCCTTAATGAGTTTCAGGCCTCCTGCTACTCTTACCACAAGAGTCAGTCCACTCTTTGTGAGACTAACTGACTCCTTAGAGCGTCAGGATGCAACCTTACCTTGAATCCTTACCAAGTTATATACATGGGGCACCACCATGAACTCCCACTAACAAGGGTCATGGAATTACGTCCCGACCACTAAAGCACCAACATAGGGTCTCACCTAGAGGCTCATGGGATTACGTACTAACCACAGACCAATCATACTCAATCAATCAAGTAATATTTATCACGCACATAAATCTCATGTCAACCTCTATAACCAATCCTCATTCCCATCACATGTGGAGTCCATACCAACTCATCCTTCCCAAACTATTAATATAGAATTTCATCTCATACCAATACCATGCCACTTTAATTACCAACCATCTCATACATGCCACATGCCAAGGTCATGCTAAACTTATCAATCACAGACCATAAACCATTCTACTCATACCCATTCACCCAATTCATGCTTTTAAAAGTAATTGAATCAATCCATAAGTTCAAATTAAAGTAAGGAATTAAAATTCTGCAGCAATTCTCGCTTAAGTGACTCGCTTAAGCTAGAAATTCTCGCTTAAGCTAGACTGATCTCGCTTTAGCTAGATTGGTCTCGCTTAAGCTAGAAATTCTCGCTTAAGCTAGACTGATCTCGCTTAAGCTAAAATCTCTCGCTTAAGCTAAACTGACATCTTTTCACTGGTTTCAACATGTAAGAAAACAAAATCCCAAATAATAAAAACTAAAGAAAACACAAACACGTTGCAAAAAACGTTGGCATCATATTTTCATGCTTTAAAAGGGTAAACACATCAATCATGGGAGCATACAAGTATTTAAACAACTTTGTTGTCAATCTCGTTTAAACAACAGGGGTCTCTCGCTCAGGCAACAGGGGTCTCTCGCTCAAGCAAAAAGCTTTCACTTAAGCGAGTCTGAAAACAGAGAGCACTTCGAGTTCTTGCTCAAGCTAGCCCATTTGGCTCAAGCGAGAGGCCTTCGCTTAGACGAGCACTCAAAACCAGAGTGGGCGAGTTACTACCATTCTCGCTTAGGCGAGAGCGTCTCGTTTGGGCGAAAAATAACTTACTTAGGCGAGCATAGCAGATCTCTCCTGCTCTCAAGCATGCCAAGCCAAAAATCCATCCATAAACAATCACTAGTGCAGATTTGATAATTTACCTCGCCTTATAGGCCTCGGTTATGGTGGAACCGAAGCCTATAAGTAGGCGGTGGTAATTTTGCAATTTCAGCAACCTATATTGGTTCGGTTCTACAAACAATCGGTGCCGTAAGCAGCTTTAGGCCTTGGTTCCTTAAGATCCGAAGCCTATTAGGCAGCCTAGAAATGAAAATTTTAAAAGTGGCACCAGCGAGAATACATTTGGCCTCAGTTGCTTTTCGATCGATGCAATATTGGGCAGTTTTAGGCCTCAGTTGAAATAGAACTGAAGCCTATAACCCTGCCCAAAAACCCTAATTTATAAATTTCATCAGCGCCGCCCCCTTTGGCTTTGGGTCCCCTTCGACCGAGGCCATTGATCCTGTTAAAATCCCCAAATTGCGAACCCCGATCACTATTCATCTTCTTCCCCAATTCTCTCTATGCGAACCCCAAGTGTGATGGATTGCCTGCTGCTATTGTGTTTGGGTGGTGGTGTGGAAGCTATGTTTGCTGCTGCTGCTGTTGTCAATGGTTGAACGATGGAGTTCTCGTCACTACTTGGTGGATTGCGCGAAGGATTCGCGATGGGTGCTGCCGGCGAGATGAAGAACGGAACTACAGTGGTTGAACTCGCGTCTTTGGTGTTTGTTCGCATGATTGCTGTTGGCGCTGTTCTGGTTCGCTGCTGCAATGGAGGATACGTCTTCGCTGCTGCAATGGTGGTCGTGAATCTGGTTTGATGTGCAAAGGTGGAGCTCTCGTCGGCGTTGCAGTGGAAATGATGGTGGTGATGTTGTGTCTTCAATGGTTGTGGTGGCAGTGTGAAGATGAACTCTCGATGGTGATGGCAGCATCGAGATGAAGCGCGGCTGCGTGGCTGAAAGGTTGGATGTAGTGCAGATCTGTGTCACGGTGATGTTGGTGCTGCGTTCGCGTTTCCGCTGTTGTTTCACTGTTGCAACTGTTCCGGTGTGATGGTTCATTCTTGCTGCTTCCATGGTGGAGCATTAATGGTGTTTCGAACGTTGTTGTTGTTGCAAGCGCGGTGGTGATGGTTCAGCTGCTGTAAATTCGAATTGCGGGCAGCTTGCTCATGGTGGTTCAATGAGGTATGGTGCTGCGGTGGCTATGCGTTGCAGAGAAGATGGAGAAGCGGTGGCTGCCGACAATGGTGGAACGTGAACTACCATGGTTGGTGCGCGAGGAAGCTTCGCAAAGGCTGCGATTTTTTTTTAAAAAAAAAAAATATTGAATCTATGGCTTCGGTCTCTCTGCAACCGAGGCAGAAAAGAGATCTATGGCTTCGGGTAATGACCGAGGCCGAAAGGGATGCCTTTTGGCCTCGCTTTAATATGCCTCGGTTCTTAAACCGAGACAGAATCTCGAAAGAAACCGGGGCCAAAAGGGGTACTGCACTAGTGAATACACAAATTATTTTCACACCATCAAAAGCACATCAAATCATCAAGAGTATCCAACAGAACCAAAACAGGCACATTATTTATAAAAGCATAAAAAAAATCCTAGCCCTTGACATTCCTATGGGCCAGCCTTTAGGCCCAATTGATTAGGATGTGGCTTTAAAAATAAGAGCAGAAAATAAAGTTCCTTCTCCTTAGTTTCTGCTTGTACATGGGACCATCTATCTCACCACCTTTCCCTTTCTTTTTGTCCTATTTTAGCATAAACAAAACAGTGATGATGCGCACTCCCCATCATAAACAATATTCTATTAGAAACAAATGCAACGTTCATGCTTTTTAGAGTTTAGCATATACCAGCAACCTAGAATTCAAAGTGAATAGAAATAATTACAATGACCTCTTTTAAAGATTTTCTTTTAAAGATATATCAGTAATGTCAAAAGAGAATGCCTTTAACACTTAAAGGGATATGTCCATAATGTAAAAAGAGAGGCAGTGTATTAATTCTAAAATAAAAGGTAAAGTTAATATGTACTTTAAAAAAAAAATAAATAAATAAATTTCATAGTTGTTATAAGTGGTATAAGTGGGTGTTGGTATAATTTGGCAAATGGCTAAAGTAAAATGGGTTCTGTGATGGTCTTAACGCGCTTCCATGACTGTAAAGAAGTATTAATCTTCCGCTTGATTTGATTGAATCTGTCCTTAACTTAAAGATCATCAATCTCACTGTACATGTCTCATTGATGATTTCTCTTCTAACACTTGTTTCATGAATGCTTTATTCCCAGTGATCTTAGAAATATAACCTGAAAGAGATGAAAATTTAAATGCATATTAAACCACTAACGACATGATGGTGATATGTACACAATAAAACTATTAACCAGTTTTGTTTAGACTAATTACCGTCAGTATATTTTAATTATTTATAACATTATTGTTGATTACAGATGCTCATTTTGTAGTTTTTTAACGACAAAAATAATGATTGCACAGATTGGAATTCGAATAACAAAATTGGATAAATGAGTAAGCTTTTTATCTCATGATACAGGTATTGGGAAGCACCGAGTCATGTGATGTTTATCTTCCAGGTGACAATTATCCTTATTGGTTGGCCCATATAGGTGAGGGACATTCTGTTTCTTTCACTGTGTCTCAAGACCGAGACATGAAGGGAATGGCTTTCTGTGTTTTTTATTTAATGATAAAGATTGAGATCGCATAATAATGTCAAATTTAGAATCTAAAGACAAGGTGGAGACGGTGTTTAATGTAAAGTTTACACATATGCATAATATGTTTAGCCGCCTGGAGTTTGGCATATAAAAAAGGTGGAACCTTATTCAATTCTAAATTAATAAAATTAAAATTTGTATGTGATTGTTTTTTTTCCCAAAATGAATAATTATTAATACTTATTCAACTAAACTAATTATTTACTCTAATTATTTATTGAAAATAAAATGAGTTGTCTTGATGTTTTCCAAAACCGCATTTTTACTTTCTACTTTTCTTTTTTAATTATAAAAATAAGAGATATATGCGTATCGTGCACTGTGAAAGAGCACTGTGAAAGATGATGATGTTATTAAAAGCGATATTTGCATACTATAATAAGAGACTCGATGTTTTTAAAAGAAAAGTAAAGTTAATATATTTTAAAGAGAATAGTGTAATATATTGTTTGTTGGTTCAAAGTAAAAAAGTTCTGAGATGGTCTTAACGCGTTTCCACCACGATGATTAAAAAAGTATTTCGAATCGCATACAGATAATCTCTTTGAGAGTGTTTCATTATTGCTTTCTCTTCTAACACTTCATTATCTCATTATTTCCTTCCATGGAATTCGCGTCTTCATCGTCCAAACTACCACGGAATTATGATGTGCTCATCAGCTTCAATGGAGAAGACATCCGCAGGAAATTTGTTTCTCATCTCGATTCTGCCCTCTCCTCGGTTGGACTCACCACTTTCCTTCACTATCAGAATGCAGTGGAGTCAATGCACGTCCAACAACCTATTCTAAATCTGTGTCGTGTAGTAATAGTTGTTTTCACCAAAACCTATTCTCAATCTGCTTGGTGTCTTCATCAACTTCAACAAATCATTGCTTGGCACGAAACTTATTGCCGACATGTTCTGCCCGTATATTACGAAATTCAACCCTCTGATGTGCGTCTTCAGAAGGGTGATTTTGGAAAAGCCTTCAAAGAAACTGCACAACAAACATTTTCAGCACAACAACTGGAGGATGGCATGTCCAGGTGGAGCCACGCACTCACAAAAGTAGCAAGTCTCTTTGGATGGGATGAGAGCAATCACAGGTAAACCACTCACTCACTCAACCATATTTCGGGCTTCTGATTTAACTTTGTTAATACATGATTTCTTCTCTAAATGCTACTTCATTTGAAGGAGTGATGCTGAACTAGTGGGCAAAATTGTTAAGAGCGTTCTTAATTTATCAGCTTTGACTGCTACCAAATTCCCAGTTGGATTACAAGACCAAGTGGAAGATCTAATTCGAGCTATAAGAAATAAGTCCACGGATGTTTGTACAATAGGGATATGTGGAATGGGAGGATCAGGTAAAACCACCCTTGCCAAAGCCATCTACTATCAAATACATGGTACATTCATGGAGAGAAGTTTCATTGAAGATATTGCACAAGTTAGCGAACCAAGAGAGCGTATTCATTTACAGCAACAACTTCTTTCGGATGTCCTAAAAACAAAGGTGGAGATACATAGCGTTGAGATGGGAAGAAGTATGATTCGAGACAGACTTTTTCGGAAAAGGGTGCTCATTGTACTTGACGATATTGATGACTATCTTCCATTATTAGATCTAAGGAAAAGTCGTTCATGGTTAAGTGAAGGAACTGTGATAATCATGACAGCAAGAGACGAAGACCTACTGAGGAAACATCAAGTTGATTCTGTTTTTCGGATAAATCTAATGAATGAAAAGGAGTCCCTTGAGCTTCTTAGTTGGCACGCATTTAGAGAACCAAAACCGAAAAAAGAATACGATTACCTTGCAAGAAGAGTAATTTCTTGTTGTGGAGGACTACCTCTAGCTCTTGAACTCATTGGAAGTAGTTTATTTGAAAGGAGGGAAAAGGAATGGCATAGTGTATTGGTTGGATTAGAGGGTATTCACATGTATGATGTTGAACAGAAATTGAAAATATGCTTCGATTTATGCAATCAAATGGAAAAGGCTTTATTCCTTATTGTTTGTCGTTATTATATTGGTACGGACAGATCCTATGCTATGAAGACCCTAAATGGCCCTGTAGTAAACGCTGATAGTGGAATAAGAGTTCTCATGGAGCGTAACCTCATTAAAGTTAAAGCGAACAACAAATTTGGAATACATCGTTTGCTACAACAAATGGGAGTAGAAATTTTTCGTGAAAATTTAGAAGAGGAACCGTGGTATGATAAAGGTGGAGAATATGCATTGGAAGTGGATACGGTAAGAGCATTCTTTATATGTGGTTTGAAACTTCCTTTGAAAGTATTTGCTTTCTCATGTAGTCAATACATTCGCTTTTCTTTGCTCTTAAATTCACAGGGGAGAAATGCCTCTCAGACATTTCCTCCGATATTGATTCCAAGTAGAGAACCATCAGGTTTCCTGGAAGTTCTTACAAAGTACATTTATACGAAACTGATATGGATCAATTTGCAAGGGTTTTCTTCAGAACACCTACCTAAAGACTTTAATATGCATGGTGCAGTAGCAATTGATTTAAAACACAGTCTTCTTCGATTCTTCTGGAAAGAATACCAGGTTTTATTACGAGCCATTTTTCATTAAAACACAAAGCTTAATTAATATAGTGACTTGCTACTGTCTCATTTTTTATTTCCGTCACTAATTTTTATAAAAAAAAAAAAAAACTATTTTGGTGTAGGTTTTGAGATCGCTAAAAGTACTTAACCTTAGTCACTCCAAGTACTTGACAGAAACACCTGACTTTTCTAGACTACCAAGTCTTGAACAACTCATTCTAGAAGATTGTCCCAGATTACGCAAAGTACACAGATCTATTGGACATCTCTGTTATCTTATACTGCTTAATTTGAAGGACTGTAAATGTCTAAGCAATCTCCCCAGAGAGATATATAAGTCGAAATCTTTAAGAACTCTTATCCTCTCTGGGTGTTCCAAGATTGGCCGAATGGGAAAAGATATAGTGCGAATGAAATCCTTGATAACTCTAATTGCTGAAAATACAGCAGTCAAACAAGTGCCCTTTTCAATTGTAACTTCAAAAGCCATTGGATATATGTCAATACCAGGATTTAAGAGATTGTCATGTAATCTTTTTCCTTCAATCATTATTCGGTCTTGGATGTCGCCAACAATGAATCCTGTATCCTATATTCATTCATTGTGCATGGATATCAATAATAGCTGGGATGATATTGTGCCATTGCTTGGTAGCGTGGCAAACCTTCGAAGTGTTTTGGTACAATGTGACACCGAGTTTCAACTATCTAAGCAAGTACAATACATTCTGGCCGAATATTTTTCAAATATTACAGAATCAGGAATTTCAAAGCAGCACTTCAGGTCTTCTTTGATTGGTGTTGGAGCATACTATGAATTCTTCAATGCTGTCAGCGGTAACATATCTGAGGTTCTTCTCTAACTTTTCCTTTGTGTATTACCTTCACCATCATTTTAGCTACTAATTAAGAGAATGTAAAATAATCCTATTAAAGTATCTAATAGAAACTACTGTCCTATACTTTTAGCACTGTGTGCTTCTACAGCTACACAACTTCATACAAAAGTATCTGATTTTAATAATCAAGTAACCAAATGATCGTGCTTATACTAAGTACAAGGAAATTGATTTCTTCTTTCTTGCTCGATTAGTTTTATACTTGTTTTATACTCAATGATTGTATAACCGGAAAGAGACGACAACAGAAATGGTTCTAAATCCGTAACGACATGATGGTCATTTTTACACAACAAAACTATTAACCAAATTTATTTAAATTAATTACGATTGGTATGCTTTAATTATGTATTGCATTTTGTAATCTTTAACCACAAATAATGACTGTAGAAGACAATTTGAGTAGGAAAGTTAGATAATGACCAAGTTCTTTATCTCATTGTATACAGGTATTGGCAAGTAGTGAATCCTGTGATGTCTCTCTTCTAGGTGACACCCATCCTTATTGGTTAGCCTATATGGGTGAGGGAGATTCTGTTTCTTTCACTGTGACTCCAGATATTGATTTGAAAGGAATGATTTTGTGTGTTGTTTATTTATCAACCCTTGAAATTGAGGCAACTGAATGTCTTAGAAGTGTCTTAATTGTTAATTACACAAATTGCACATTACAGATATACAAACATAGCCCAGTAATTTCCTTTAATGATATAGATTGGCATGATATAATGTCAAATTTGGGACCTGGAGATAAGGTGGAGATTTTTGTTACTTTTGGTCACAGATTGGTGGTGAAGAACACAATACTCTATCTTATATGTGGTGAATCAAATTACTTGAGAAAAGAGCCAGAGTCAAAGATGAATTTTCTCCTTAGATTTATAATGAAAATTGTAATGTGTGACTTCTAGTAAGTGATTTTATCTTCTTTGAGAACTGCAGGATCCCTTTAGTTATGGAATTGATCTGTGTCCTTCATTGAAATTCATTTTTTTGCATCCTTTCCTTGTTTTTCTTTAGAGTATAACTTATAGTTTAGAAATTCATGTTTAGTTTATCCTGTTTGTCACTCCTCACATTGTGTTTCCTCGGCTTCACTTGAGCTGTTAATTGTATTTGTTTTCTTGTTACTTTTTCTCAATTCTTTTCCCTTTAACCATATAAGAATTCCTCTTAAAAAAAAAGGACATGCATTATGAAATAAAGGCAGACGGTGTTCGATATTCTGTTATGTGTTCTATTTTTGTATCTGCTAGGTAGTCTCTGTTTTCGTTTCAACATTATAAGCACAGTTGGAGGATCTGTTTTCGTTGTTCCTCTGTTTTTATTTGTTTTATGTATAATTAAATATATCAATTTTTTTAATTGTCATTCATTATAGTGTTCAGTTGTAACTTTTTAATTTTTAGTTTTTAACTATTGTTTTTTCAAATATAGTCATGATCTTACAAATTATTTTAATTTTGTTAAAAATGTTTTAAACGTAATTCTTATAAATTAATATTCATTTGATATGACCAAATTAATATAATCTTTTAAAAAATCCAAAAAAAAAAAAAAACTATTTCTACAAGTAAAACTAATATTTATACTATCGACGGGAACATTTTCATTGATATTTTAGACTTTTTTCCGGCGGTAAAATTCACTCATGCTATGATAACTGGAAAAAAAAATGCTTTTTCGAAGGTTGTTTGCATAGAAAGTTCATTCACTGTAATTTGTTCTTGTAATCACTTTTAGAAGTAAGGTATCAAGCTTCTCTTGTAATCCTTTTGAAGATCGAATAAACTTTAATTTTGTTAAATAATCTTAGATTATGAGATTGCTTTTATTTAACAAAGTGATAGGTAGTCTATATTTGATGAATTAGATTTAAATTAGTTAGTTAGAATATTTAAGATTTAGTTTGGTTTGTTAATATTTGGTTTGTATGTAACTATTTAATATTCTCTATCAATGAAAATATCATAGTGAATTACTTGCATATTCTTCTAGTGTGCTTAAGTTTTTTTTCAACTCCTTCATGCCTTTCCTTAATACACTTTCTATTATTTTTCCTACATGTGCTTGTTTCTTCATTGTTTTCTTGTATGAACACCATGACTACATGCTTCTGCAACATTCTTTGTTCGATCATGATTGTTTTGTCTTGTCCAACACCTCTTAAGTTGATCAAGATCCTCTCATCTTCTTAATGATGCATTAACTATAAGGGCTCAAGGAGGTGGTTGCTAAGATGAATATATTAGATAAAAATGCCGAAGAGGGAGTCTTACAAAATGATTGATAACCAAGAAGGTGTTGCAAAGCATTTGGGGAATTTAGAGAAGGTTTATGAACGTGTTTTTGATATGCTATTCTTATGCATTTTTGTCACCAAGAGAAGGTTTATGGAAGGTTTATGAACGTGTTTTGACATTACTATCTATGATGGACTTAAAGAAGGTTTATGAACTCGAGTGATTTTTTTCATATAAGTTTTTATGATAATTTAGTTTTTTTGACAAATTTTGTTTTCCATAAAATATTATCTTTTAATAGTTTTTTTTATCAACAAAAAATAAATATAATTAAAGAGAGCCTTTGAATGGTACCCTAACCCATATACAAAAAAAGCACAACCTGTATATATAGATGCAAAAAACTTAGCATCATAGTCTCATCAAAACAAAAAGTCCTCAATCAACCTAATAAACACAATCAAAAGCATCACAAAGATAACATACAACAAAAACTCTAGATACTACTATATGATCCAATCAACATAAGCCCTCCATATATCTAGTTACACTTATGTTTCCAAATAGTAATATGAAGTTGCATTATATTTAAAATCAAACTTCTCACTTCGTTTAATCAAATATTTCAGTATGTCCTCTGGTGGTTCATAGGAAGAGAAAGTCACATTCATATGATCCCCATATGAAGTTCAAACAACAAATGCTATTAAAGTTTAGATTAGCTTTGTCCCTTCCTCTGAAGATCCTATATTTGTTTTCCTAGCATACTTAAACACACAACAATTACCATATCAAAGAGATTTTAAGCAAGTATAAGGAGAAAGACACCAATCACTGTATGAGAACTTTACAGATGAGATTTTGTGTTTCATCCATACCTAGGCATATTTACCTAGGCAAGACCAAACATCTCAATGGGATCTACTTTATTTTGCTTGAATATAACCTCGTTCCTATGTTTCCAAATTTCCTTAACAATTGCTAACGATATTCCTTAACATACAACATTTTGCGTCTTTTAAGGTTAACAAGATAGAATTGTTGAAAGTTGTTCCTTGCCTTAATATGGAATACTATGCTTAAGCCCAGCCACTTGTCACACATATTCCACACCTTTTGGGATTCTTTACATGAAAAGAATATGTGTTCTATATTCTCCTCACATTCTAGACAAAACTCACAAAGACTATGTTGTGAAAGGATCCCTCTCCCTATTAGTTTGGCCTTTGTTGGAAGCTTAGGCAAAAACAACCTCCAACCTAGTACTTGTGCCTTCGAAGTAACCATTGTTATCCACAATGTTTCAAATGCTTTATTGTCTCCCCTTTTTAAGGTTCCTTGCAGCTTATTATAATCAGACCTAACTGAAAAAACACCTTCCCTTTTAAAGGTTCTCTTCCCCAGTCCTCCTTGTTAAAAAGAAGGATGACACTTGGCGCTTCTACGTTGATTATAGAGCATTAAACTCCATCACCATAAAGGATAAATTCCCAATCCCTACTGTTGATGAGCTTCTTGACGAGTTGGGTAGTGCCTGTTGGTTCTCGAAATTAGACCTCCTTTTGGGTTTCCATCAGTTTTAATGGTGCCTGAGGACTTAAGGAAAACTGCTTTTTGTACTCATAATGGTCACTTTGAGTTCAGAGTTATGCCTTTCGGGCTCTATAACGCCACCTCGACCTTTCAGGCAACGATGAATGATCTCTTTCGCCCTTGTTGGGTATCAGAGTACTAGCACAAGTACTCACAACTAAAATACAAGATGAAAATAAAGGAACAAAAAATAGATAATAGGCAACGAATATAATTTATTCAAGGAAAGGAAAAATTACATATCATTCTCTCTAATCCAAGGAGAAAACAATGACAACCCCTCTCTTGGAAATAGGAGAAACTAATACAAGGAGAACCTTAAAGGAGAAACTAACCTTCTCTCTTAGAGGAGAAACTAATATTCTCTCTTAATTCTTCTCTCAAGCAAGTAAAGTAAAAGGAATAGAAAGGGAGAGACTTTTGGGATGATTTCCTAAGGAAACACTGGACTCCTTTTATAACATTAAAAGTAAGCCCCAAAGTAAGTTCCCATCGATGTGGGACTTCTTTTCTCACAATCTCCCACTTGAAGATTTTGATGAAATTAATCAAATCTTCACACCATGCTTTATTCTCTGCCTTCATGTTACTTGTTCTTCTGATAAACTTCAGTAGG
>Ga0214543_1007439_pt1 | contig 18793 bp, 14 predicted proteins | sample CNSS2metaG_FD_160094 | JGI IMG/M metagenome (GOLD analysis project Ga0214543, IMG submission 160094) | Root nodule microbial communities from cowpea collected in UCLA plant growth center, Los Angeles, California, USA - CNSS2 | ecosystem: Host-associated > Plants > Roots > Nodule | place: USA...
GTGCTGCGCGAAAAGGCCGGACATATGGGCGCATCAGCCCTCGGACCATCTGAGATCAGAAACACCTTAACCGCAGAGCCGTTCCACATATGGGAATCCCCTAACGAGTCGCAATCAGCGCTCGCTGGTATGAGTTCATATTGAACTCCTTCCGCTGCTCTGCAGCACACTTTCATCGATGAAGACGAGGCGGGTCGGCTCGAGGTCGAGTTGGCTGTCGAACCAGGCCTGGCAGCGCTTCTTCAGTTCGGCCCGTTCCTGCTCCAATGCGTGTGCGGTCTTTTTTGAACGTCCAGCCGCGCTTTCGCAGCCAGACATCGAGAGCGCTGCGGCCAATGGAAACGGCCTTCTCTTCCTTCAGACGCAGAACCATCTCGTTGAGCGTGATATCCCTTCACCTCTTCGATCATGCCGGTAATGAACGCTTCATGCGTATCCAGGCGCGAGCCGCCGCGTCGTCTCTGTTTGGCCGCGCTCCGTTGACCCTGGCGTGCGCTGGCTATCCAAGCGATCGCAGTCGAAACCCGATCCCGAACCGCGCCGCCGTCGATCGCGCCGACATTCCACTATCCGAAGCTGCAAGAACACGGCTACGAAGATCGTCGCTCAAAGCTCCCGCCATATCGTCTCGCTCCAAATCACTTCAGAGGAAGACAATCATGAAACCCCAAAGCCGGAAATCCTCATTCCGATTCCTTGTTCAAAGGACATGCTCTAGAAGCGACAGATCCGGTACTGGTGTACATTTCACTGTGAGGCACAGGAATGGGACTTCCGCCAGGCGCACGGGCTTGGTCGCCAGGGTTGTCGGAATCTACCGACATGAGCACGCTCGGGGGGGGGCAGCCACTCGATCTTTGCTCTGTCTGTTCAGGCGGACTGTCTGCCTTCGCACTTGGCAGACTTTCCCTGCGGTGGGCTGCTACAGGCTCGCCAGACCGGTCGATCCCAAGGTCAAGTTCTTGCAACCAAATACATCGTTGTCATCCGGTCACGCTTCACTCGTTCACAAAACCGGATCACTCACGCAGGCTTCCACGGAATGCGCGATTGAAAGTATCCGACGATCATCCCCATGCCTGCCCTGCACGAGCAGACCAACGGGAAGGTCTCCGGCTTTTTGGCAAGGCACTGTCGCAGCACAGCAATCAAAGAAATTGGCGATCTCGTTGTTTCGACCGATCATGTACTCGACCCGGTTCATTTCGTCGGGCTCCGTCAAAGCAGCGATAAGAGGGGGTGAAATTGGAACCGTCGGCATCAAAACCGCGTGGAAGCGAGAGATGCGCTCGTGCGCCTTGAGTATGCAGGCTTCGCGCACCTTCAGTGCCTCACTTCTCTCTCTCATGGAGACTGGCTTGCCTGAAAGAATTATGTCCACCACGCGAGGATCCATTGTGTGTCCTCGTTCGTCCACAAGCCGCCCATGGCTCGCATAGACCTCGGTGTGCGAAATTACTGGATAGGCCTCTTGCCATTGTGTTTGGCCGATTTCCGGCCAGGAAAACTCTATGATGGTTGCACCCGCACGTGAGAGCGACTGAAGTGCACGTGAAAATGCATCGGCAACCTGCCGGTCCAGTTCATCGAGAACGAGGGTTGTAGGGACGCCGAACACCAGTCCTTCGAGGGGCATGTCCGCTAAAGGGCGCCACTGCTCATCAGCAAGTGCAGAGTCGATGATTGCGCAACAGTTGATAGAACGCGCTATCGGTCCAATCGTATCAAACGTTTCCGAGAGTGACACCACTCCTCGCGTAGAAATACGCCCTTCGGAGGGTTTAAAGCCGGCGAGGCCGCAAAGGGCGGCTGGTCCTCTAATAGACCCGCCTGTGTCCGTACCGATCGCAGCTACGGCCGAACCATCGGCGACGCAGGCAGCCGAACCGGAGGAGGACCCCCCGACGAGCCTCGAGGGGTCGAGAGGATTCAGCGGTGTGCCAAAGTGACGGTTCTCTCCGGTGTTTCTGAACGCGAACTCGGACATATTTGCTTTGCCAATGATCACTGCGCCAGCTGTGCGAAGCCGCGCAACGCAATCCGCGTCGCGTGCTGCTGCCAACGCGGTCGCAAAGGCTTCCGACCCAGCCTGAGTTACGTCCCCGCGTACGTCGCAGTTGTCTTTGACTGCAATTGGCAACCCTGCGAGTGGAGATGGCGACGGGGTCCGAGCGGCACTCAATCTATCTTCCCGTCGAGCCTCAGCCATCGCATCCTCCGGCCACAGTCGCGTGAAAGCGACACTGCCTTGAGTTCGCAGTGCGGCGGCGTGGGCAAGTGCGCGCTCAACAAGTCCGGATGACGTGATCAGGCCTTCTGAGCGAGCTTTAGCCAATTGCTCGATAGTATCACTCGCTCTCAACGGAGGTGATTCAAGGGGCATTGCACAATCTCCAAATTGGCTAGTCTTGCTCGGTGCAGCCAAAGACACAAGGCTCAGCGGGAAATTCGATGGGCGTGTATCGCAGATCCGCGATACGGGCGATTTCGTATGGTCGAAAGCTAGCAGCTGTCCCTCAAAGGGCGCCTTAGCAGCCTTCTTGCCCAGAACTCGCCTTCGTCGCCAGATACCGGTCGAAGACATCCGCTATCTTATCGATATCGCTTTCAGACATGGCGGTGGACAGGCTGGCCGTACCGGCAGTAGGCAGAAAAATACCCTGGTCCCTGAAGAAATCGCTCATCGCTTTCATCGTTGCCGCTTGGTCAGGTGTTGGGTAGGCCTCGCGATAGTCCCGCGGCAGCGCTTGCTTTGCGTGGATTCGAAAAAGCGACGCTGCACCACTGATGACATAGTGGGCCTGATGTCGGTCGATGGCAGCGGTGAGTGCAGCGCGGAGGCGATCTCCCATTTCCTCCAGGCGAGCAAATGCCACTTCCGTCATGGCTTCCATACTCACCCGACCAGCGACCATGGAAACAGGATTAGCTGAGAAGGTGCCGCCTTGCGCCAGTTTTGCCCTTCCGGCCGACCCGTCAAAGACGCTCATGACGTGGCGCGATCCACCGATGGCACCAATTGGAAAGCCGCCACCAATAATCTTACCAGCGGCGATCAGATCTGGCTGGATAGCGTACCGTGCCGAAGCGCCACGATAGCTTTGGCGCAGATTGAGGACCTCGTCGCAGATAACGAGGATGCCATATTGGCGTGCGGTTTCGACGATAGCGGCGATGAAGTCAGCCTCAGGTGGGATCAGGCCGACGCGGCTTGGCATCGGATCGAGCAGTACGCAGGCCAGTCGATCCGCTGCAGCCGCGATTCGGCGACGCGCACCCTCTACATCATTGAAGCGAAGAATGACGGCCTCATCGGCGACCGACGTAGGCATCCCTGCATAGGACGGCACTGCGACGGGTGCATCGGGCGTTCCCCAGGTTGCGGGCGTACCCATTTGCCCGACCTCTGCCCAATCATAGGAACCGTGAAAAGCCCCCTCTATCTTCGCGATGCAAGGGCGTCCCGTGAAAGCGCGCGCCGCCTTGATGGCAAACATCACTGCCTCGGTGCCGGTGTTTACGAATCGGATCTGCTCAATTGCCGGAATGCGATCGACGAGTAGCTCTGCCAAGTCGATCTCGTGGACGGTTGGATTAGAAAAGCAGGTACCATCATAAAGCAAGCGCGCGACGGCATCCAGGGCAGGGGCAAAGCCATGTCCGTGGATTAGGGTTGTGAAATTATTGCTGAGATCCAGAAAGCGCTGACCATCGACGTCAATCAAATAAGCGCCGTCGCCCCTCAGAATGTAGCGCGGCGTTGGATCGCGTTCGACCGTGGCACGCGTGGTGCCATCGGGGAAGACCTCGCGGCCCCGCAGAAATAACCGAGTCGATTCGTAACCAGGCAAGGCAACGCTGGGAGCGCTTGCGGATCTATGGGGCATGAGGTTCTCTCCTGGGACCATGGTGTCTTAGCATTTGCGATGAAGAAGGTAGCTACTACCGGCGAGGCTACGGAATGCTAATCGCAGCCAAATGTTTTGGCGGGCGGAAGCATAGAGTGAGCTTCTCCTTGAAACGGGAACATGGATACCTTCACAACACCGCTTCTCAACGGAAATCATCTAGTGGCCAGATCGGCCTTCGCACATGTTGATAGGGAATCATGGCGTAGTTGGCGGTGCAGCTATGTCCGGTGTCAACGAACACAAGCGCATGGGACACGGGTTCGAGGTCAGCACGAAAATGATTCATGCCCTTGCAGATAACTAGTTCTTGCTTCTCAAATTCTATCCCAAACAGTTTAAATTGCTCACGCTCCTCTGTCTGGCTGGCAATGGAAGTTAGTACCACATCTACTCCCTCAATCGAGACCAGTGCGCTCATCCCAAGATTGCCAATCGTGTTGCGGGCATACGGGCCCCTCCGCAAGTAATCGCCGCGCGCCAGCGCTTTTACACGGCCCGTAACCTTTAGATCGCCGCCTTGCCCAAGCTGAAGCGCGACGTTTTGATCAAGCCCCGCAGCCTGGCAGGCTTGAACGGCCGCCGGTGCCCAAAGGCTGAAGAAAACGGCAGTCTGGGTGCCGTTACCAAGGAGCGCCTTCAAGATCGTCACATCATCTCCGGCCGCTCCACCTCCCGGATTGTCTGCATAATCGACCACTATGACCGGTTTACCATTACCTCTCAGACTCTCAGCGATTGCCAGCCCCTTTTCAACCGAGTGAAACTCGATCGTGCGCTTGGCACGTGTCAGCCACATATGTTGCGATAGCGCATTACCTTCTTTGTCATACTTATCTGTGTCGCCAAGGCACGTGATTGCAGCACTGGGTCCGATCTCAAACACGTCACTATAAGAAAACCCCGCATGAACGCTAATGTGGCTAATAGACGGGCTCTCCTGCGTTAATCGCTCCGCAAGATCCAAAATCTGAGGCATAGGACCATCTTGGGTAGTTGTCCTTGCACTATCTAACCCGGCCAACAGCGGAGGTTTGACCAGTTTGACCTTGGTTAGCGGTCCGCCGACAAGCATTTCATCCAACAACTGGCATGCGAGCTGCGTTGTATTGACCTGATCAACGTGAGGTGTCGTTCGATAAGCCACGATAGCGTTGGACATATCAGCCATGCGAAAAGTGACGTTGGCATGGGGATCCAGCGTGACCACAATAGGAACGTTCCAGCCGACCACCTGACGGACCCGCGCTAATATTTCGCCTTCGCAATCTTCGAACGCCTCCGAAACCATAGACCCGTGGAGCATCAAAAAAACGCCGTCGCACGGTTCATTCTTAAGCGGTCCTAGTAGTTGGCCAATCAACTCTTCGAATGCGTCTTCGGTTACAACGCCGCTCGGCCCCGCCTGAGCATGAAGGGGTGTGACAAGTTCCCATCCGTGCCGTTCAGCGAATTCGAACAGAGAACCCCAATCGGTTTCCGTGCCGCTAAAGTGACGAGCAATGTCTCCACCGCCCATCAAACCACAAGCCTTAAACCGGAGAAGAGTTGTGGGGTGCGGGTTAAAGGTGTTGGTTTCATGCTGCCAAAACGCCGCGACCACTCGCTTCATCATCAAATCTCCCTGACGCGCAACCCGATAGTGTTAGACATTAGCCGAGTAATCTGTGATGTCAACTGGGATGATTTGACATATCATTAGCATAAATTTGAGCTTCTAGAAAATCTATATTGCGAACCCGCGCATCAAAGTTGTATTGAAGCATCAGAAAGCGAGGGATCTAATTTGAGCAAGCCAAGCTCCGCTGTCTTGAGAGACCAGGTTTACGACGAGTTAGGTGCGTTGATCCGTGGGGGCCAGTTTGCTCCCGGGGAGAAGATCACCATACGAAATCTGGCCAAAGACTTTTCAATGAGCCCGACCCCCGTTCGTGAGGCCCTCTATCGCTTGATATCTGAGGGTGTTTTGCAAGGTGAAGCGAACAGGTCCGCCTTCATACCGCTTCTAACGCCCGAGCAAATCGCTGAACTCAAAGACATCCGTTTGCACATCGAGTGCTTCGCGGCAGAGCGCGCGGCGCTGGGGGGGACTTCGGAGATTGCAGCAAGGCTACGCAAGACGTCTGCAAAGCTCAAAAAGGCTCGCGCTGCCGGCGATCGTCGTGCTGACCTTGCGCTGGTATACACATTTCAGTTTGAACTGTACGCTGCATGCGATATGCCCAACCTAATTCGAATCATCAATTCACTTTGGCTAAAAACTGGCCCGTACCTAAATTTGCTTTTCCCTCACTACATATATGCAGTTTCAACCGATCGCGGAGATTGGCGCGAAAGAATAGCCGCGGGCGTTGAGAATAAAGATGCCGCCGCAGTTGCCGAGGAAGTCAGGCAGGACATTGATCAGTCCTTGACCTACATCGCGAATATAATTTCCGCGGCGTCAATATTAAAGCTGGCAGGCGGCAAATAGCATTTGCGGTGCCGCCGCAGCCTCATAAGACAACTGCGGTTCAGTCGGGTAATGGATGGCTTGGCATCGAGATCGCGTGGCGCGCTTGTGCGCGCTGCGCGATCCCGGAACCGAGCCGCTATCAACCTGCGCGTGGACGCGAATGATGTCCATGAAGCGATGCGTGCAAGGGACTGGATGGCGCACTGCCGCTTTGCTGCGACGGAGTCGTCATTGAGACCGCGAAGCGTAGCCAGCGGTCGCCGCCCTTCTAATTGTCGAAAACCCGCGCAGTCTGGTCGGGGCGTTGCGCCACGGCGGAGAAGCGCCCTCTCGTTGCGAGGAAACGGATAGGTGCGCGCTGTCGAAACGGGACCAGGCGGCTCTCCTCGACAATTCGAAACCGTTTTATCCTTAAAGCGTCGGCGTCCATAAGGCCGTCACATTAAAAGCAGTCCACGCCGGATGGGCACAATCCCTGCATTTTTGTGCTTTCTAAGTTGCTACAGCGGTGATGCATTTTAGAAATAGCAATTGGCCCACTTCGGGATCGAATTGGCTTCGCAAGGCCGCGTCCCTTGAAATATCATCTCGCGAAAAGGGTACCCCCGATCTTGCCCGGGACCCGACGTATTGGTGAGGAAACGCCAGCCACTTGATTGCGATTTTGGTATACTTTATGGTTGAATCTGTAATATCAATATGTCATATCGTAAATCACAATTGGAGTTTTACGGGATGACAAAGCACACACCTTTTCCTGAAAAGGGCCTCGAAGAATCGGCGATTTGGCAGGTGATGGATTGCGCGAAGCAAGGGGACGTGGATTGGCGAGGCGGGCGTCTGCCGGGCTTTTACGTCCATTTTGCCAACGACGACGTTGACCGGGTGGGAAAAATCGCCTTTCAGAAATTTCAGGCAACGAATGCTCTGGGCCTTGGCGCATTTCCCTCGATTAAGAAATTTGAGTCGGAAGTTGTCGAGTGGGCGCTATCTCTTTTCCAGGCGAAGGAGGGTGTAGCCAGCATCACGTCGGGGGGCACTGAGAGCATCTTCATCGCGTTGAAGACGGCACGAGAGTGGGCAAAAGCCACTCGTCCGGAGGTCACCCATGCAAAGATGGTGATATCGCATAGCGCACATCCGGCTTTCGACAAAGCGGCGAAATATTTAGGGCTGGAAGTTGTGAGAATTGCACCGCGCGCTGACTTCAAGACTGACATTGACGCACTTAAAGGAGCTCTGGATGACCAAACGATTGTGATCGGTGGTTCAGCTCCCCAGTTCACCATAGGAGTCTTTGATCAGATTGAAGAGCTTGCAGCCATTGCTGAGTCTCGGAACATCTGGTTTCACACAGACGCGTGCGTTGGAGGATTTTTATCTCCTTTTGTGGAGCAGAACGGTCATGCCATTCCCGCTTGGGATTTCCGGGTGAAGGGTGTGAAGTCAATTTCGGCGGACCTGCACAAATACGGCTTTGCCCCTAAGGGGGCGTCGATCGTCGCGTTTGCCGATGCTGGTTACCAGAAATTTCAGGTTTTCGACTTCACCAATTGGTCACGAGGACGGTATGTAACGTCAACCTTTGCCGGGACGCGCTCTGGTGCCAGCATTGCTGCTGCCTGGGCCGTTATGCGTTTCCTCGGCAACGAAGGATACCGAAAAATCGCAGAACAAGTCTGGCAGATACGTGAACGGTTGCTGAGGGAGATTCCTGCAATAGATGGGCTATTTGTGTGTGGCGACCCTGAGCTTACCGTGATGAGCTATGGTTCGAAAACGCTTGACGTGGGTGATATCGCGGCAGGGCTGGCAGCAAAGGGTTGGTACACAGTGACGCCATCACTAAATCCACCAGCGATCAACCTAGGTATTCTCAGCCTGGCATTCGGGGAAGTCTTGGACCTCTATTTGAATGACCTCCGGGAGGTCGTTTCGCAGCTTAAAACAGGAGTCAATCCCTTCGATCGCTCGCTTATCGGCTCATATGGAACTCGATAGGAGGTTGTGCGTCTGGCGGGTAGAATCCCTAACAAATTCCTGTTCAAAATGAGGCGTGGGCGTCTCCCGAAGGGCTCCGCCACATCCGGGGGATGGGGCAAGTGGGCACGATAAGGGGGCAAAGCATGGGTCGAGCCGGCCTTTGTCGCATTTGGCGATCCTTGGGCCGTCAAGTCCCTCGTGCTGAGCGTGAAACAGGTGCCCGCGGTTGTTGACCGGCTTTAGAACAACATCTTCCCCGTCGGTCATGAAGGCGGCCCATTGTTGCGTTGGCGTCAACGAGGCCGCGCTCGCCGTATGTGCAAAGAATTCACATGTCCCACCGCCAACAACACCAGTCTCGTCTCGCGTCCTTTGCTATTTGTTGCAGCAATCGCCCGAGAGTATCAAGCGAAGTGAAGGTTCGCTGACGGCGATACGGCCGCTTACCAGGTCAGTCTAATTCGGGACGCGAGAGCCAGCTGATTTCGCAGTCCAAGTGGAGGAGCGACTTGAACAAGATCTACACTGATTCAAACGCAGCTCTCGACGGTCTGCTGTTCGACGGAATGTTTATTGCGGCTGGTGGGTTTGGCCTTTGCGGCATACCGGAACTGCTGATTGCCGCAATCCGCGAGGCGGGCACGAAGGGCCTGACGATCGCGTCGAACAACTGCGGCGTCGACGACTTCGGGCTCGGTGTGCTGCTGAAGACGAAACAGATCAGGAAGATGATCTCGTCCTATGTCGGCGAAAACGCCGAGTTCATGCGGCAGTATCTGAGCGGTGAACTGGAGCTCGAATTCAATCCGCAGGGGACACTCGCCGAACGCATGCGGGCTGGCGGGGCAGGCATTGCCGGCTTTTATACCAAGACCGGCGTTGGCACGGTCGTTGCCGAGGGCAAGGAACTGAAGATCTTCGACGGGGAGGTCTACGTTCTCGAGACCGGCATCGTCGCCGACCTCTCGATCGTGAAAGCCTGGAAGGCGGATACAACAGGCAATCTGATCTTCCGCAAGACGGCCCGCAACTTCAACCCGCCGGCGGCCACCAGCGGCAAAATCTGCGTCGCCGAGGTCGAGGAGATCGTGCCGGCCGGCAGCCTCGATCCCGATCAGATCCATCTGCCGGGGATCTATGTGCATCGCCTGATCCAGGGCGAGCACGAAAAACGCATTGAACAGCGCACGACGCGTGCGGTGGCGTAAGGGCAGGGGGAAGAGATATGGCCTGGGACAGAAATCAGATGGCAGCACGCGCTGCCCGCGAATTTGAAGACGGCACCTACGTCAATCTCGGCATCGGCATTCCGACGCTGGTGGCCAATTATATTCCCGAGGGTGTCCATGTGACGCTGCAGTCGGAAAACGGCTTGCTCGGCATCGGTCCGTTTCCGACCGAGGACGCGATCGACGCCGACCTCATCAATGCCGGCAAACAGACGGTGACGGCACTGCTGCATTCGGCCTTCTTCGACTCGGCACAAAGCTTCGCGATGATCCACGGCGGCAAGATCGCCATGGCGATCCTCGGCGCCATGGAGGTGGCCGAGAACGGTGACCTCGCCAACTGGATGATCCCCGGCAAGCTGGCCAAGGGCATGGGCGGCGCCATGGACCTGGTGGCCGGCGTCAAGCGTGTCGTCGTTGTCATGGACCACACCAACAAGGCGGGCGAATCCAAGGTGCTGAAGACCTGCACCCTGCCGCTCACCGGCAAAGGCGTGGTCGACCGCATCATTACCAACCTCGGCGTTCTCGACGTTGTCGACGGAGGCTTGAGGCTCGTGGAACTCGCCGATGGCGTGACCGACACCGAGCTGCGCACCGCGACCGATGCCACGATCGTCAACTGATCCGGCGCTTTGCGCCCGACTTATTCCGATCCAACCAACAGCGGAGGTGGCATGAAAGAGGCCGCACCCAGCGTTGAGAGAACAGATCACTGAGATCCAGATGATGATCGAGGGACAGTCACGCTTCCAGCCTTTCGGCTTATCCTGTTGGGGTTTTGCAGATCTCAACAAGGGAGTAGGAAGCATGACTGCGTCTTATGATTACCATATTGGCGTCGACTATCACAGCCACCTGGTGGTGCAGGACAGCAGCGGCAAGACGCTGCGCTCTGGGCGGGTGAAGAACGACCGCCAGTCGCTGGGCGGCTTTCTCGAACGCTACCGCGCGAACTCGCATGCGGTTGTCGAGGCGACGCGCAACTGGATGGTGATCTACGACTGGCTCGACGACATTTGTGATGATGTCGTCCTCGCCCATCCGTTGAAAGTCAAGGCGATTGCCGACGCCAAGATCAAGACCGACAAGATCGACGCGACGGTGCTGGCGCATCTGCTGCGCGCCGACCTCGTGCCGGAGGCCTGGGTACCGAGCGAGAGATCGCAAGACCTTCGCGTCGCATTGCGTGAGCGGATGTTCTACGTGCGGCTGCGGACGATGACGAAGAACCGCATCGTGACCGTGTTTGATCGCTATCCGGAGCAGACAGCGCAGTTGAAGAAGCTCGGCGACTTGTTCGGCAAGGCCGGCCGCACCCAGCATGGGGGAGTGAACGTCTCGGAGATTGACCGTATCCAGATCGATCGTGGTCTTGCCTTTGTTGGCGACATCAACGAGCGGATCAAGCAGTCGGACACGACGATCCGGGCGATGACGAAAGCTAACGCCAACGTGAAGCTGCTGAAGACAATCCCCGGCATTGGTGAGTTCTTCGCCCGGCTGATGGATGCCGAGATCGACGACGTCAGCCGTTTCCGCAATGCCAAGAAGCTCGCCGCCTATGCCGAGCTTGTGCCATCGACCTGTTCGAGTGGTGGCAAGACATATCATGGCAAGATCATCAAGCAGGGCAACAAATGGCTACGCTGGGCCTTCGTTGAGGCGGTCACGCCAGCCATAAACGGCAATGCGCAGCTTCGAGCTCAGTACGAGCACTTGAAGATCAGAGGAACAAACAAGGCGCGTGTTGCTATCGCGCGCAAGCTTTTGACGATGGCCTTCCAGATCCTGCGTGACCAGCGCGCCTTCGAGCCGCGCGACACCAGCCCCACGGAAAGCGCGTCGACGACATCCCGGTTGTCCTGATGACAGCTAAGCGAGCCCGGCAGGACTGGGCTGCGCTCATGGAGGAGAATGGGAAACCGGGAGCCGAACGCCACTCTGCGACGAAGCCAAGAAAGGCATCAGGGTCACGAATTGGAGAATGGTCATAGAACCGAAGGACACCTTTTGTCCTGCGAAGGAGAAGCTTTAGCCGATCGGCGAGTTTGCCGGTCACCTAACAACCAAACCCAAGGAAAAGCCCGCAAAAGCTGGTCTTTTGACCCCTTGTGTTCTTTCATTGGAGCTGTCATGAGCACCCCATCCATCGTTATCGCCAGCGCCGCGCGTACCGCGGTCGGTTCCTTCAACGGCGCGTTGGCCAACACGCCGGCGCATGAGCTCGGTGCAGCCGTCATCAAGGGCGTGCTTGAGCGCGCCGGCGTCGACGCGGAAGAAGTCGACGAGGTCGTCCTCGGCCAGGTCCTGCCGGCGGGCGAGGGCCAGAACCCGGCGCGTCAGGCAGCGATGAAGGCTGGCATCCCGCAGGAAGCGACCGCCTGGGGTGTCAACCAGCTCTGCGGCTCGGGTCTTCGCGCCGTGGCGCTCGGCCTGCAACAGATCGTCACTGGCGATGCCGACATCATCGTTGCAGGCGGCATGGAGTCGATGTCGATGGCGCCGCACTGCGCGCACCTGCGGGCCGGCACCAAGATGGGCGACTTCAAGATGACCGATACGATGATCAAGGACGGTCTGACCGACGCCTTTCATGGTTATCACATGGGCATTACCGCCGAGAACATCGCCCGCCAGCATCAACTGACGCGCGAGGAGCAGGACCAGTTCGCGCTTGGCTCCCAGAACAAGGCGGAGGCGGCCCAGAAGACCGGGCGTTTCGCCGACGAAATCGTTCCTTTCGTCGTCAAGACCCGCAAAAGCGACATTACCGTCGATCAGGACGAATATATCCGCCATGGCGCCACGCTCGAGAGCATGACGAAACTTCGTCCTGCCTTCGACAAGGAGGGCACGGTGACGGCCGGCAATGCCTCCGGCATTAACGACGGGGCAGCCGCGGCTCTGCTGATGAGCGAAGACGAGGCGGTCCGCCGTGGCATCCAGCCACTCGCGCGCATCGCCTCCTGGGCGACCGCCGGCGTCGATCCGCGCATCATGGGCACGGGTCCGATCCCGGCCTCACGCAAGGCGCTGGAGAAGGCCGGCTGGAAAATTGGCGGTCTCGATCTCGTCGAAGCTAACGAAGCCTTCGCCGCCCAGGCCTGCGCCGTCAACAAGGACCTCGGCTGGAACCCGGATACCGTCAACGTCAATGGCGGCGCGATCGCCATCGGCCATCCGATCGGCGCTTCCGGCGCGCGCGTGCTCAACACGCTGCTCTTCGAGATGAAGCGCCGCTCGGCCAGGAAGGGTCCTCGCCACGCTCTGCATTGGCGGCGGCATGGGCATCGCGATGTGCGTCGAAGCGATGTGAGGGAGGGGGAGTCGTCATGACCGGCGCCGAGTATCGTCTCTGCGACGTCGCACTCGATTGTTCCTTCAGGACACGAGACGCGCGCGTCGAGCGTGAACAGGCGCTCGCGATCATCGATCTTCTGGAATCCAACAGCTTCACGCCGGTCGGCCATGACGGCGGCCCCTATCGTCTGGAGATCCAGACCGTGGACGGGCGATTGGCACTGCATGTTGCCGACGAGAACGGGCGGCATGTCGTCAGCCACTATCTCTCGCTCACCCCGTTCCGGCGGCTGCTCAGGGACTACGCGCGCATTTGCGAAAGCTACTACGACGCGATGTGCCGGCCCGGCCCTGAGCGGCTGCAGGCGATCGACATGGGCCGGCGTGGCATCCACAACGAAGCGGCCGAACTGCTGAGAGAGCGTCTCTCCGCCAAGGTCAGCATCGACAAGGGCACGGCGCGTCGCCTGTTCACGCTGATCTACGCGCTCCTCGCCCGCAATTCCGAACATCGGATTCTCTCAAGCTGAACAGCCGCTGCGCGAGAGACGGTGGTCGGCGCCCCATCAATAACCCTGGAAGGAAGCAACCAAGTGCATGCAATGTCACAGCAGCCGACGCGGATCGGCAAACATCAGCCTCGAACCAATGCTTCTCAAGCTGTGAGGGGCGCGTGATGCAGGTCAATTCCGCAGGCTTCCTGGAAAGCGTCGACCAGAACTGCCGCCATGCCATGTCCTTCCTCGACCTGCCCGAAGGACTGGCTGAACGGATCATCCAGTGCAACTCGACATATACGGTCCGCTTCGGTGTTCGGCTGCGCGGCCGCATGTACAGCTTCATCGGCTGGCGCTCCGTGCATAGTGAACACTGCGAACCGGTCAAGGGTGGCATTCGTTATGCGTCAAATGCAGACGCCGAAACGGTCGAGGCGCTCGCTGCATTGATGACCTCGAAATGCTCGCTCGTCGACGTGCCTTTTGGAGGCTCAAAGGGCGCGCTGAAGATCGACCCGCGCGAGTGGACGCCACGGGAACTCGAGCGCATCACCCGCCGCTTTACCCAGGAACTCAACAAGCGCGGCCTCATCGGTCCGGGCGTCAATGTTCCGGCTCCCGATATCGGCACCGGTGAGCGGGAAATGGCCTGGATGATGGATGAATTCCGCCGCGCCAATCCGACCGACGTCGTCAATGCACGCGCCTGCGTCACCGGCAAGCCGCTGTCGAAGGGCGGCATCGCCGGGCGAACGGAAGCGACGGGCAGGGGCGTGCAGTTCGCCATCCAGAGCTTCCTGCGCGACACCCGCACGGCCGGCCTCGACGGTCGGCGCGATCTGAAGAGCGCCTCCGTCATCGTCCAGGGCTTCGGCAATGTCGGCTACCACGCTGCCAAGTTCCTTTCGGAAGAGGATGGCGCACGCATCACCGCCGTTGCCGAACGCGATGGCTATGTTGCCAATCCCGAAGGACTTGCGATCGAAGCCCTGAAGCAGCACCAGCTCCGCACCGGCAGCATTCTCTGCTTCGAAGGCGCCAAGTCCTTCGCCGGCGATATGACCGGCATCGAACAGCGCTGCGATGTCCTCATCCCAGCCGTGATGGAAAATGCCATTCATGCCGAAAACGCCGAGCGCATCAAGGCCCACCTCGTCGTCGAAGCGGCCAATGGCCCCGTCACCTTCGAGGCGGACAAGATCCTCCGCTCCCGCGGGGTGCCCATCCTTCCCGATCTCTACGTCAATGCCGGCGGCGTGGTCGTCAGCTACTTCGAGTGGGTCAAGAACCTCACTCACATCCCCTTCGGCCTCATGGAGCAGCGGCGGCGGCGTGAGCGGCGCAATCAGACGATTGCGGCAGCGCTCGAAAGGATGACCGGCAAGGAGTTCCCGGCCGACATCCGCGACGAGTTCCTGGAAGGCGGCGCCGATCGATCTCGTGCGCTCAGGTCTGGAAGACGTCATGCGCAGCACCCGGGCTCGCATTGCGGAACTGATGCAGGAGCAACCGGACCTCGGGATCTGATCGGATCGGGGTTGAAGGTGTTACATTAGGAATTCCGCAGCTATGACCCATGTGCCCAAGACATCAGCTATGCGCCGCTACGAATCGGTCGTTGACCTTATCAAACGCCGCATTCACACAGGGACTCTGAAGGTCGGTGACCGCTTGCCGTCTGTCCGCCAGCTGAGCGAGGACATTGGTTATAGCACGATGACAGTGCATCATGCATATGAACTCTTGGAGGCTGAGGGTGTTTGCGAGGCGCGGCCCCGGTCCGGCTTCTATGTAGTCGACTTGCCCGCGCCAATGACAGAACCGGGGAGCAATAACCACGATGGCGACGGACAGACCTTAAAAAATCTGCCGGATGCTCTACTGCAAATTTGTTATTCAAACGAACTCGGCGCATTCGGCAGCTTTTATCCAAGTCCGGACCTATTCGACCGCAACGACATAAACCGGCTGTTACGCCAGCTCTTACGCCAAGGCGAGAGTCGGCTCGTCGGGTGCGATTCACCTCAAGGCGACGTGCAGTTGCGGCATGAGATTTCACGCCGCGTATCAAGGAGGGGATGCATCGTAACAGATGGGGACATTATCGTTGGCAACACCAGTATGTCATGCTTCGACATGTGTCTCAATGCATTCACCAAGCCAGGAGACGTTGTTCTTGTGGAAAGTCCATCTTATTTTCCGATGCTGGCCGGACTGAACCGCAAGAGCCTCTCCATGGTGGAAATTTATTCCCACCCGCGCTCTGGAATAGATCCCGAACAATTCCTGCATCTTGTCCGCGCTAATTCCATTCGCGTGGCATTGCTTATGGGCTCCCATCACTATCCCACAGGCGTAACCTATTCAGAACAAGCCATGCGCCGAGTGGTTGAAATCGCTCGCCAACACCAAGTGCTTATCCTTGAAAACGACATGTTCAGCGACCTGAGCTACGATGGCAGCAGACAGCCTTCGTTCAAACAACACGATCCGTCGGATATCGTGGTACAATTCGGAAGCTTCACGGCCTCGCTCCCGCCAGCGTATGGATTGGGTTGGATCATTGCCGGTACCCACACAAGACGTTTGATGACCCACCAGTATACACATGGTCTCAATAGCGGTGATGGTATTGTTCAACGTGCGATCGCCACGTTTCTTGCTATTCGTAGTCAGGATCGTCATCTAAGGCGGTTGCGCGGCGCACTAGCCGCGAGGATGCAACGGGGCCTGGATTTAATCGCAGAACACTTTCCCAGGGAATGTGTTGTATCGCCTCCCGCCGGGGGGTTTATGTGCTGGGTACGGGGGCCAGTTGGCTTCAATGCTACCGACGCTTTGCTTCAAGCGGTAGAATCCGACTTCAGTTTTCTCCCAGGTCCTATCTTTTCGATCGAGGCATCCTTCCGAAACTTCGTTGCGCTCAATTTCTCGTTCCCGTGGACCGCTCAGAACCAAACCTATCTGGCAAAACTGGGTGAGATGATGCACAAGTCGGCCAGACGATAATGGCGAGCGCTATCAGTCCAGTATAACGCCGAGATGCCAATATGTGGAAAGTCTCACCTTCGGGAAAGCTGTCCAAGGTCATCAGAGGCACATCCGTCATTCGGAGGCAACGTTACACAACAGCATTACTCGCGAGGTCGGAGCTTAAAGAAGCTCGTTAAACCAGACGGCTATATCCATTTCGGCGGAAATGCCCCGCTGACGCTGGTACATTGCGCGCGCACTGTAGCCGCTTCATCCCTGCAGCGTCTCCACAAGAAGGCGCCTTAACTTTAGACGAACAATGGGTTGCAGTCAGATCCATCGGGGCGCTTGAGCCTTTCTAACCGGCAACGGCACAAACGCCACATATTCCGTGGAGCACCGTTTCTGCGATGTGGCGCTTCAAGGTTTTGGACTTGGCGTCTGTGCTGAACGAATTCGCTGGATTTTGACACTGGCGCACTCCCCTATTTTTGTTTCTTTTTGTCATGTTGGTAACGTTCGAAGTTGCCAGGCGCTGAGGAAGGTTTATGGAAAAGGTCGTTATCATCGGAGGAGGACTAGCAGGCCATCGTGCGGCCACAACGCTCGCCGAGCTGCGTCCTAAGCAGCGCACGGTCCTGATTCACAGCGAAAGCGGCACGCCCTATGATAGGCCGCCGCTGTCGAAGGACTTTCTCTTCGAGGGCAAGAGGCCGACTCTAAAAGGGTCTGAGTTGTATACAGACCGCGTCCTGTTGCGAGATGGAACGAAGGCCATCGAAATCGACCCTCTTCGACGCGTAGTCCACACGGACAAAGGTGAACCGGAACACTACGGCAAGCTTTTGATTACTACCGGATCCCGGGCTCGTCAGTTGGAGAGCTTCAATGTGGACGCAGCACAAGTTCATTATCTGCGCACTGAAACAGACGCTTTGCGATTGCGCGCGGCTCTTGTGCCGGGCCGAAGGCTGGCGGTTGTAGGCGGCGGGTTCATAGGCTTGGAGGTATCGGCGATTGCTCGCCGCTTGGGCTGTCATACAACGGTAATTGAGCTCGCGCCGCGACTACTGCCACGCACCGCCTCACTCTCTTTGTCGAAATGGGTGGCGTCTCGTCATGCGAGTGAAGGTGGTGAGTTCCGTTTCAACTCTGCAAATCTCCGCATGTCGAACAATTCAAAGGGCGAGGTCATTCTGACATGGAATGGAGGGTCGGCCGTTGCTGACATGGTCCTTATCGGCATCGGAATTGGGCCCAATGCGGAAATCGCCGCTGACGCCGGCATCGATACCGCCGACGGGATCGTAGTGAATGCACGCTGCGAGACGTCGGTTCCGGGGATATATGCCGCCGGAGAAGTGACGAACTATCCTGTGCCCGCGCTTGGCCGGCGCCTGCGCAGTGAGAGCTGGACTGTGGCCGGCGATCAGGCAGTTGTGGCCGCACAAGTCATGTGCGGGCTGGATGCACAGTATCAGGACCTACCTTGGTTCTGGTCCGATCAGTGCAGCGTAACTATCCAGTCACTCGGGCTACCAGCCCTCGCGACGCGCCTGTATCGCATCGGCGACATCACGAGCGAACGGTGGCTGGAGATTGGTGCCGATGACCATGGACGTTTCGTCAGTGCCGTGGGTGTCAACCCCGGTCGTGACATGACGCAGCTCCGGCGAGACGCAAAGGCTGGCAGGCCTATGTCGCAGGATATCATAAACCGGGCCGAGGAAGTCGATCCGTCCGATTTATACCTGGAACTTGGCTAATCAAGGCAATCGGAGTGAACTGTGATAACAGCAGAAAAGAACATAGATACTGTGCCGCAAACTTTTGAATGGCTAATTCTTTGCGCACTTTCCGACCTTCAAGAGGATACGGTAACGCCGTTCGAAATCGGCGACAACCGCGTCGCTATCTATCTGATCGGTAACAAAGTATATGCAACCGACAACGTGTGTTCACACGCGTTCGCCCTCCTTTCAGACGGCTGGCTGGAGGGGACTCTTATCGAGTGTCCTCTGCATGGCGCTCAATTTGAAATAACCTCCGGAGAAGTGATTCAGGGCCCGGCCGACTGCCCCATCACCGTGTTCGATACGAAGGTTGAAGACGGTCAGGTCTCGGTGCGTCTTCCCGTTGCGTGACCCAAGAGGTATCAGTTTAATCGCCGACGGCTATGCGCGGCTTTGCCGCAAACCCGCGTAAAGCCGTCGTCATTGCAAACCAACTCTCATGAGCATCATCCCCGCTTAGGCAAGAGGGCAAGAGTGAGCTTATTGGCGGTTCTTCGGTACGGCAACCACTGCAGGATCACGTGTCGATTGACCTGCCACTGAACTTTCATCCAGCGGCGATTAGAGCCTCGGCGGTTTTCGATACGCCACTTGGCGCGGTGGGAGCAACCGGCGGAAACACGTAGCCTTCACGTTGGGCAGCGTTGGATCT
>Ga0214543_1007441_pt1 | contig 18791 bp, 9 predicted proteins | sample CNSS2metaG_FD_160094 | JGI IMG/M metagenome (GOLD analysis project Ga0214543, IMG submission 160094) | Root nodule microbial communities from cowpea collected in UCLA plant growth center, Los Angeles, California, USA - CNSS2 | ecosystem: Host-associated > Plants > Roots > Nodule | place: USA...
TATTCAGAACATTTAAAGTGTTCTCTCCTCTTTTCCTATTATTTGTCCTTATCCTACTTTCCATTAGTCTCATTAGCTTTTTTGTTCCCTTCCATTAATGCCTCATTAATGCACTTAATGTTTCTTTAATCCTCTCATTTATTGTTATATGGCATCCTTAGTCAAGTATTCGATCTGGTATTGGGCCGATTGGTTGGGTCTATTACCATACAGTTCCACAGTCTTTAGTTCTTTGGAGCGTAAAGGCAAGAACTAAGAGGGGTTCAAAACACCTTACTTTAAAGGGGCCGACTTCTTGGGCCTGTCACCACACAACCCCAACCTTTATCTCTTTGGAGCATAAAGGCTAGAAGGAAAAGAAGTTTAAAATAAGTTACTTTAAAAAAGGCCAACTGGTTTGGCCAATCATCACACAATCCCCTAGCCTGTAGCTCTTTGGAGCGTAAAGGTTAGAAGGAAAAGGAGTTCAAAATGACTTACTTTGAAAAAGGCCGATTGGTTGGGCCTATCACCACATAGTCCCCAAACCTTTAGCTCTTTGGAACGTAAAGGCTAGAAGGAAAAGGCAACCCATTATGCTGCCTATTGACTTGGATATAAGCTTAGTACTTTCAAATCCATGTTTTTTGTTTTGTTAAAAAATACCAATGGACCAACCTTGAGTTTATAACTGAGCTTGTTACCTTGGGCTTTTCTTTGAAAAACTTGTGTTTAAACTCTTATAGGTCGATATTTTGAATGTGTTGCTTGGTGCAACACTTTGATATATGTGTTTGGCATGATTTGTGGTTGCTTGTCTTACCTTGTCTATATTTTTCCGTTTGGATATGTCTTGATTTTGCTATATGTACACATGCATGCTTTGAAAAACTAGAAATTAGTCATGTGTGAATTGTGTAAATGTTTTATGCTAGAAATGATATCTTTGTGAGGCCACAATGTCGCCTTTAAAACTTTGATCTTGAAGTTTGGTTGGTTCATATGCAAACCCACATACTTAACATTCATTTGATTTTGAAAAAAAAGTGGGTTAGCAGGTTGGGATAATGTTGTGTCCTTCCGATTTAGTAGCCTCTTGGACGAAGAAGTCTGTAGTCTACTTTATTACGTGGGAAAACGAATTCTTTGTAGTTTTAGGAGACTAGATGCTCTCATAGTATACTCTTTATTTTTTAGGAGATTGAATATGGTAGACTCTTTAATTTTTAGGAGACTGGATGCTCCTATAAACCAAAGAAAAAAAGGGTCTATGCGTAGTTAATTGTTCAGTCGTATGGTAGTACCATAAGACCCACACGAGTATCTCTGATCATTTGACTTTTTTATCAACCACCTTCCTCTTTCTTTCGCCTTAGATCGACAATCATTTCCTTAAATTGATCCATTGTTGGAGGAGTGGATAAGTCCTTTTGACATCCCTATCAGCTTTTTACTTATTAATTTTGTTTTTGAATTTGTGATGCTGGACTAGTTTTTACTTGCCCCAAATGTTCTAGCCGAAATGACTGAAGTGTTATCAACCAGAACATTCAAAGTGTTCTCCCCATTTTTTTCTGTCATGTGCCCCTATTTATCCTACCTCCCTTAATCTGCTCAGCTCCCATGTCCCCTTAACGCTCCCTTAATGTCTCTTTCATGCACTTAATCTTTTTTCAATCCTTTCATTTATCGTTATATGACTTTCTAAGTTGATCTACTATTTCTCCTCATAAAGTATCTGATATGGTATTGGACTAACTGGTTGGGCGTATCACCACACACACAACAACAAAAATTTGTTCTTTCTTCTTCTAATTGTTTGACTTGCTCTATATATATAAAATATATATATATATATATATATATATATATATATATATATATATATATAAAAGGTATTTTTTCCTCGTATGTTAACCTTGACAATATATTTTGTTGTGATTTTATTAATTCAAGTGAATAAAATAAATAGTGTATTGTCAAATACATGGAAACGTTTACTTTTAGTATTTTAAAATTTATAAGAATATATGGAGAAGACTAAAATAAAATGAAATTATATTTAAGCATGAAAATATAAGGTCAAGAAAAATGACCCTAGGGCTGAGATTGAGGTCCACCTGGCCCCTCTCTTGAAGTTTGTCAATTGTAATGTGGCACGTGAGGCACGTGTGGCGCCGAGTCCACACAACTTTGAGCAGAATCAAATTGAATGAGCTTGCCTCCAACGCGCAAGAATCCAATTATTAAGACATGAACTATTTTAAGTTTGCTATCCTCCAATTGAAAATTAGCATTTTCTAGTGATTTAATTCTATGAAATATTATTTTTAGTCTACCAAATTAAACTACGCTAATGACATTGATTATGTAATAAATGATGATTTACTCATCATTAATCATCATTTATAATGTAATTTTAATTGAGTGACATAAGTTTTGAAATTTTAGAGAAAAGATATTTGTAGTGCTCCACCAGAAAAGGGGTTTCTGTTTGTAGAATTAAAAATTTTAATTTTTAGTCTTTCAGTTTGGGCAATTGATATTTTTAATTCTTCAGTTAGATGTGTTAATGATGTTACCGTTATGTTGTACCTATTATCATCGAAATGTGACCAAATACGTGATTGAGAACAAATATAAATGAAAGTCTAGTTTGTTCTAAATTGGTTGTTACCTTTTGGTGAAAGAAATCCTTGATAGAGAGGGAAATTACATAAAAGAGAAACACCATTATTGAAGCCAACACTGAGGAATGGTTGTTAGTCACCGATCTTTTTTTTTTTTTTTTTTTTTTTTTTTTTTTTCATGTTAGAGCAAATCTATTTATATAAAGTGACCAAAAGATTCTCTTACTATTTGGGAATCATCAACAATTTAATAAACTTTTTAAGAAATGTACCATTTATATATCATTTATCTCATCATTAACATTTCTAATATTGCATAATAGTAAAGAATAGAAATAACTTGACTGAAAAATAAAATAAAAAAAAAGTAATAAAAGGAAAAAATGTTGGGATACAAACATAATTAACATTTAATAGAATCATATGTTTATGATTACAATACTTTTTAACTAATATAAATTTTTTTTGTTCTATTAAATATCTAAATTTTTTATATTCTTTAATTAAGTTCATACAATGAATGGAAAAAACCGAGTAACGGTTTGATTTTGTAGTTTCAAACTACTGAATTATAAGAAAAATAAAACTATAAAACTTAATTATCTTTTCTAAACAATATTGTACATGATTTGATTTTTTATTTTTATTTTAATAGTTAGCTTAAAAAAATAATATTATTATTTTTTATAAATACAGTTAAAATTTTAGAAATTTATTTTTATTATTACCCAAATTTATGATACTAAATACTGCAAGTCAGTAAAAAAATAAAAAAAGTCTAAATATACCCAGATGTAATAAAAATTTAATTAAAATTATATAATTTACTATAAATTTAAAATAATAAAATCAAATTTAAGAAACTTAGTTAAAAAAATATAAGACTTTTGAATATAAATTTAATTAAAAATAGCGAAATTTAAAGTCACTTAAAACTTAATGAAATATTAAATTTATTGATTCAATTGTTATTCAATCATTTTCTTCTCTCAAATAAGAGAATATTATTTGGAGGAACAACGAAGAAGGTCATTTTTCTTGAGAAAGTGGTAGTGAGAGACATAACAATTGAGTCGTTGAACAAACATGTTATAATTTTTTGGTTAAAATATTTTTTTTCTTAATTTTGGTCAAGTTTTGTCAAATCTGTCCTAATTTTGTTTTTGTACTTTAATAGGATCTAATTTTCGTCAATTTTGTTCAATTTGGTCATTTTTGCTAACATCGTTTAAATCATTAACGACCATTAACAGTGACTACCACGTGTCACTTCGTGATTTTTTTTATATATTTTTTAATTTTTTTTAAATGTCCACGTGTCAACCTTGTAGCGTGCCACATGTTAGAGTCAATGTTTTATATTCAATTTGGTCACTATATTTGTTATTTTTGTTCAATTTAGTCCCAATTTTGTTTAAAATTAATAATTTTATCCCGGTCGAAGATGTGACCAAATTTAATTTTTATATAAAAGTTATAATGATGTGAATTTTAATATATTATATAAAAATATTTAATAAAAATGTGAATTTTAATATAAAAATTGAATTTGATTTCAATTTGGAGAGAAACAAAATTGGTTCATGTTAACAAAAATTGAGACTAAATTGAACAAAAATTAAATTGAACATTGGGACCAAATTGAATGTAAAACATTGACTCTGACACGTGAACATTTAAAAAAAATTAAAAAACTTAAAAAAAAATTAAAAAAAAAATTAAAAAACCACGAAGTGACAAGTGACACTCACTGTTCATGACCGATAATGATTTAAACAGTGTTAGCAAAAGAGGACCTAATTGAACAAAATTGACGAGAATTAGGACCTATTTGAGCATAAAAACAAAATTATGACTGATTTGACAAAACTTGATGAAAATTCGGACCAAAAAGGTATTTTAACAAAAAAATTTTGAAGGTTAAGAGGTTTTGATACTAGCGCTGACAAGGTGTTGGGATTCCAAAAACCCTTTTTGTAAAATGCTCGGTGGACCTTGCAAGCACCAGCGAATCTTCTCATGAACAGGGATGTCATGGCTCCCAAATTTTATTTTTTGAAAAATTTTAAATTTATATATTAAAATTTTTTAAAGTCTTTTTGAAATTTATAAATTATATGTAATATATATTTAGAATTGATAAAAATTAAATTAGGTATTTTTTATTTCTTTTATAAAGTATAACATTTAATGTTAATGTTCCTTTATAGAATCAAATTGTCCTTTAAGGTATGATATTATTCTCTTGCTGCTTGCCGGGATACGCTCTGTCTTCAAGACTGGGATGTCCTCGCCAAGGGTGATATAATGCACCACAAGAGAGCGTAAAGTTGTTAAAACAGGTAACCCGACCCGACCGGGCTCGACCCACCACTGTTTGGACACTTAGTGAGCCAACCCAACCCAACTCACTTATTAGTGAGCCAAAAAAATTTGAACTCGGCCCGGCCCACCACGGGTTGGTGTGTTAAATGGGTTGGCTCACATGCTTACTTAATAAAAAAAGTATTTTTTTCATTCAAAACTAAATTATAATTCTAATTAAAATTTCAATAAACTTTAATACAAACCAAAATCACAAAAACACAAATTATCTATGTGTTGGCTAAAAAAATAACCCAACCTAACCCAAATTCAAAACCCAATTTAACTAAAAACACTTGTGTGACCCTTTATTTGCGGGTTGGTGAGCCAACCTGGCTCACCATGGGTTCAACCTGGGTGAGTCAGGTTAAAAATCAACTCGTATTGAAATTTGTAAAAAAATTTCAACCAAACCTGGCTCAAACCCGTGGTGGGCTGGGTTGGCTCGCGGATTTGAACCCATTTTGACATCTCTAGGAGAGCGAGTACCTGCAAGTACTCTGATGCGCAAGTCAATTGGAGCAAAATATGCAAAGATGGATAACAAGCATAACATTGAGTTTACATAAATTTTACATGTAGCCTGAACTACTTTTATACGGTTGTTTGTTACTAATTACCTTGAGTAACACTTGGATTCTTTCCTAAATGGTAATGAATGTCTCATTGTAACATCCTGAGTTAATATGCTATTGCGGTTACTATAGCTCTTAATTGCATTTGTTTGACACATGCCTCTCTTAGGTCGAGATGTACTCACTTTTAGGCCAATATGTACTCACTCTATATGATAAGTGTGGTTCTTGTGGTTGCCTTATGGAGGTTGTCCAGACCAAGATGTGTTAGGACCATCTTGACTTAGATGTATCAAACTTTACACAATTGGTAGGTTGTTTTGACCGAGATGTGTTAAGATCATTTTGGCCTAGATGTATCAGGACCATCTTAGCCTAGATGTATTAGGATCATTTTGGCCTAGATGTATCAGGATCATCTTGGACTAGATGTATTAGGACCATCTTGGAATAGATGTATCAGGACCATCTTAGAATATATGTATTAAAGGCCTTACACAATATATTAGCCCACCAAGCTCGTAGCATACAAAGTGTGGCAAGAGTCTGTATCAGGCCTTACACAATATATAAAGGTTATAATGATCAAGATGTGTCAGGACCATTTTGGCCTATATGTATCAAGGGCCTTATATATAAAGCTCTCCAAGTTATTGGTCGGGATGTGTCAAACCCACCTTGGTTGAAAGGTATAAGACCTTTCATAGGAAAATAGGGAAGGAGTTTGGGAAACAATCATATCTTTGGTCAAGATGTACTAAGACCATCTTGGCCGATATGTGTCAGTCCAACACAAACTGACATGTGCAAGTCCTACATAATATAGGAAAAAATATCTTTGACTAAGATGTACTAGGACCATCTTGGCTGAGATGTGCAAGTCCAAAATCATCTGAGATATGCAAGTTCAACACCATTCTAGATGTGCAAGTCCTACCTAATAAACTAGCCCCCATGCTTGTAGTAAACGTTGTGTAACAAGAGTCTTCGCATTAATCTTATATAAGGCCAATGTATTGGAATGCAACATTCTTTGTTATGTTGTTATCCCCTTGGGTTGAGACATATAAGCAAGTGATGTTTCGGACTGAGTTGTGACATGTTGAAAGCTTGGTAGGCTGTGACATGTTGGAAAACAACGAATTTAACTTACTTGAGATTTCCATAGGCCGAGGTGTATTGGGAAGCAACGTATTTGATTATGTTGAAATGCAAAAAGAACGAGATGAATTAGGAAACAACTTGCTTGATTAAGATGTGATGCACCAAGGACAACATGTATTGGGATGCAACTTGCTTGATTAAGTTGGAATACACCAAGGACGAGATGTATGCAGCTCCTAATATGGTCCTTCCACTACAGAATTTAATGCAAAGCAAGATTTGTGCTATTTCAAAATGTGCCTTTCAACTTTCAAAAACTAATGAAAAATAACCATGCTAGCCGAGATATGCATGGCTTCCGAAACAAATCATTTAACTTCAACATTTAATATGGTCCTTCCACTACAGAATTTAATGCAAAGCAAGATTTGTGCTATTTCAAAATGTGCCTTTCAAATTTCAAAACTAATGAAAAATAACCATGCTATATGCATGGCTTCTGAAACAAATCATTTAACTTCAACATTTAATGCCAAATAGCCATCATGACCGAGATGTATTCACTTTGTGACGTCCTTCAATCTATTTTATTTTTTATTAAATAATATGGTTATAAAATTTTGTCACAAAATTGTACAATAATATCTAACATACTTAAAATATTCACACACACACACACACACACACATATATATATATATATATATATATGTATGTATGTATATATATGTATGTATATACATATATATACATACATACATATATATATATATATATGTATATATATTTATTTATTTATACATCTATATATTTTATAGTACTACATGCATCTTATATTTACACTATTTGGTACATATTATATTTTCAACACTAGAATAAGAAGGAGTATTATTTATTTACAGTCTCCCCCCGATCTACTAGCCTTCAAACATGCGAAGGAAAGAGGTTATGGATAGGATCCACTTAGACTATAGGGGGTAAATAAAAAGCAAATCTAATTTGCCCTTCAATGATACATGTGCATTTCGAGTAGAGAGGAAGGTGATAACATAATTTCCTATTCCCTTAAGTGTCACAATTATTTACTGCATTTGTTTGCCAGGTATTTCCTGGGAAGACTGCCACAGTGTCGGCGAAGAAGGGATCATACATGTTAGGATCAATCATCTATGATGAGATTATAACATTTTGTTTTTCATACACAATCATAAAATAGGAAAGTGAGACAAATATAACATAAAAATATAACATATCTTAATAAAATAAAATAAAATGAAAATTATTTCAAATCCATAAAACTTGGATTTTTATCATACTTTATAAAGATTTTGATTAATTTTGTATTGACTAGTCAAGATAAACAAGTCTCATCATGGTCAACAAAGTAACCCAAGAACATCTTATCTTGAGTAATTACTACTCATTTAAATCCCCAAGGTCATACCTCAAACTATAATAATCAAATATTTATTTATCATAAGTTTTATTTTGATATTAAGTATAAATAAATAAATAAATAGAATCAGTGCATAACTAAAAATAAATATAATAAATAAAGAGAACCAATACGTGACTGAAGATAAATATAAATAAATAAATGAGAGCAGAAACTAAATATAAATTAGGATGAGGTTAGGGACACCTTCAGGTAAATATAGAAATAAAATAATTATGAACAGATAAAAAGATAATAAAGATAAAAAGATAAAATGATAGATGTTTATTCCCCTTACCTCAGATATTGTAAGATACAAATGCACGTTCCCCCTGACCCATCGGTATTTTTTTATACACACTCACGATTAGATTATGCTCTCTTTTTTTTTTCTCCACTAACTCTTTTGTCCATTGTCTCCTCTCCACTTCTTTCCCCCTTTAATTTTTTTCATCATCTACTTTGATATTTATAGTGGTAAGGTAATCATTGCATTTAGTTTAAATTAAACTATGCTTTGAATTATTGTGTTTCGTTTAGTTGCACATGGATTATTCTTAGAAGATATTTTTTTTCTTCTTATCACCACAATAATAACGTTTATCTTCCCTATGTAAGTAGGTGACCTTACTTTAGCATTTATTAATTTTTAGGTTTAATTACTCTTTTGGTCCTTATTTTTGTCAAAAAATGTCAAATTAGTCTTTCAATTTTTTAAAGTTTCAATTTGGTTTCAATTTTTAAAAAATTTATTCAATTTTATCTTTTTTGTTAAATTTCTTGAAACAAATCAATGATTTTTTATTAAAATGATTATGTTAATTACATAAATAAAGTAAATGATTCTTATTAACAACTTCAATTTTGATAAAAATTCCTTAATTTGTTTACAAAAATTTAACGAAAAGGATCAAATTACATCAATTTTTTAAAAATATGGACCAAATTGGAACTTAAAAAAACTGAAGGACCAACTTGACATTTTAAAAAAAAACAGGGCAAAAAAATAATTAAACCTAATTTTTATTACTAAAAAATAAAAAATAAGAATAAGTTATACATGGATTCAGAATATGTAAGTGCAAACATATTCTTTGCATTTAATGCATGTTATCTGCTAAGATTTTGCATTCAATATTTTTTTTAAGTTATTTTATATTACTATTATTACTTATTTTGATGGTTAAAACTAATCGACATACATATAATATATATATATATATATATAATAATAATTTATTTTATTATTTGAACTATTTTATAGTAATATTTTTATTATAATTATTTTAATTGTAAATATTTAATTAATTTTGATTCTCTTAATATTTATAATATTTATATTTATATATTTATATGTTCGTAATTTATTGTACTAGATAAAATATATATATGAAAAATAGTGTATTATAAAATTTTAGGTGTTATCATACTGATAACACATGAATAAATTGAGATGTTACACACTTCCCTTAAGTCAAGATGTAACAAACTCATTTTGGCTTAAATGTATCAGGGCTTACATAGAAGAAACAAGACTAGAATCATCAAGTTATTATGGTCAAGGTGTACTAGAAAAAAAACTTTGTGCCAAGTTAATTTCGAAATAAAATCATAAATATAAGGATATGCTATCTCAGCATGATAAATTGGAACAAAGCCATGAGTATAGGGATAAAGTATTCCCCTTCTCGCAACTCTCTATGGGAACAAGTTTAATATCTTGATTATCTCTCCAACTTGAATACAAATCTAAATTATGGTAGGGATTACCTCGACGAATGAAGCCTCCTTACCCAAGAATTAAAATGATGTAGTGCGTGCCAATGTTCTTGTATTGAGCCAAATTGTCCTGCAAGGTATGTTATTATTCTTCTGTTGCTTTCCAGGATATGCTTTGTCTCCAAGATTGGGATGTCCTCGTCAAGTGTGATATAATGCACCACGAGAGAGCAGGTACCTACAAGTACTCTGACGCTTAAGTCAGTTGGAGCGGAATATGCAAGGATAACAAGAATAGAATGAGTTTACATAGATTTTACCTGTAGCCTGAACTACCTTTATATACTTGTCTTTTACTAATTACCTTGAGTAACGCTTGGATTCTTCTGTAAATTCCAATGAATGTCTCATTGTAACTATCGTAACGTCTTGAGTTAATACTCTATCGCGATTACTATAGTTCTTACCTGCATATGTTTGACATACCTATCTTAGGTCGAGATGTACTCGCTTTGTGTGATAAGTGTGGTTCTTGTTGGTGCACTATGAAGGTTGTCCTGACCAAGATGTGTTAGGACCATCTTGGCCTATATGTATCAAACTTTACATAATTGGTAGGTTGTTTTGACCGAAATGTGTTAGGACCATTTTTTCTAGATGTTTTAGGACCATCTTGGAATAGATATTTCATGACTATCTTAGAATAGATGCATCAGGAGCCTTACACAATACAATTAGTAAATAATAAATTATAAAATCAAATATAATAAAGAATAAAAATATTTATTAAGATATTCTTTTATTTTCTTTCTCATTTTTCTTTGACTTTCTCCATATTGTACTTATCTTTGAATTTTGGTCGAAAAAGGAAGTTAGAATATTTATTAGTTTAATAGTTAGCATTACTTTTTATGAATATGGAAGAAAATTTAATGTACTATGTATTTTTTTCATAACATGTTTTTAATTATGATTGAATTATCATAGATTTTTCTTTTAGTAATTACGTCTCTGAATTTTTTATTAGATTATGAAAAATTGTTTTTTAATTAAACTATTTTTTTTTTAAATTATATTGATGAAGAATAAAGAATAGATTCATTTCTTAAAAGTGATAAAAGGAAGCTATGTTAGATTATGAATCAAACTAGATCAATCACAAAAAGAGCAAAGTTAGAATATTTATTAGTTTAATAGTTAACATTATTTTTTATGAATCTAGAAGAAAATGTAATGTAGTATGTGTTTTATCATAACAAGTTTTTAATTATGATTGAATTATCATAGATTTTTCTTTTAGTAATTACGTCTCTGAATTTTTTATTAGATTATGAAAATTTTTTTTTAATCAAACTATTTTTCTTTTAAAAATTATATTGATGAAGAATAAAGAATAGATTCATTTCTTAAAAGTGATAAAAGGAAGCTATGTTAGATTATGAATCAAACTAGATCAATCACAAAAAGAGCAAAGTTAGAATATTTATTAGTTTAATAGTTAACATTATTTTTTATGAATCTAGAAGAAAATGTAATGTAGTATGTGTTTTATCATAACGAGTTTTTAATTGTGATTGAATTATTATAGATTTTTCTATTAGTAATTATGTCTTTAAATTTTTTATAAAAGAGTATATTGATGAAGAATAAAGAATATATTCATTTATTAAAAGTGATAAAATGGAAGCTATTTTAGATTATGAATCAAACCAGATCAATCATAAAAGAGCAATAAACCCTTACAATAATTGAGTAGTTCCCAATACCCCAAATAATATAAGGGTTAAATATGTTTTTGGTCCCTCAAGTTTTAGTAAATTTTGGAATTAGTCCCTCATCAAAATTTATACCAATTTAATCCTTCATCTTTCAAAATGCGTGAATTTAGTCCTTTTAACCCAATTTTGTTAAGTTTATTTGACGTTTCAAACACATTTCATGATAGTATTTGAGTTAACATTGAAACAAAAATGTGTCAAACAGTGTAAATAATTTAAATACTATCATGAAATGCGCTCGAAACGTCAAAAAAACTTAACAAAATTTGGTTAAAAGGACTAAATTCACGCATTTTGAAAGAAAAAGGACTAAATTGGTCAAAAGTTTTGATGAAGGACTAATTCCAATTTTCGCTGAAACTTGAGGGACCAAAAACATATTTAACCCATAATATAATGCGAAAGCATACTTGGTAATTGGGAATAATAGATGAAATATTGGTACGAGATCTTCCAACTATAGAGTAATTGAAATGTTCCCTCGTGATTTATGGGGAGGAAAAGAAAGGAGTAGGAATAATACATCTTGTGCTTATAGATGGGGACCATAACCTTAACTTCTGTTAGTTACTTAATTTCAATATTTCTAATTTGGCTCCTTCATCAACTTAGAATTAGAATATTGCTCGTATCTATGCATTTAATATATCATGGCATGTATATGCTCTTAGCCATAGATTTAATTAATTTGATCACTTTAGTACTTTGGCTAATAATATAATGACCCTAACACATTTAATTATTTATTATATGTATATGTATATGTATGTATGATCCAAAATTTCTAACAAGCTACTCGTGAAGATTAATTTCTTGTAGACAATATAATTATTTACATTGAAAAATATATAGCTGAAAATTTTAGTTCTAATTCAAATATAACAAATTAAAAAAATAAAAAAAATGAATAATAATCCTATATATATATATATATATATATATATTATAGTTTCAATTATACTAAATAATGCATTAATATTTATTATATTATTGATTATAATCCGCAAGATCCGCAACTATAACTTATTTTTACTTTGATCTATCGTTTAATCTACTTTTCTAATAATGTTAATTTTTCTTTTTTTCAAAATTAAGTGAAAGTTGGATTCTCATGTTAAATCAAAATGGATAACAAAATTAAAATACAATTCTTTTATAGATATATTATCTTAAAATTTTAGACACGCTTCATTCATATTTTTTCATAAGAATAAAAACAAGTTTCTTAAATAAAAATAGAGAAATAATAGAGCACCAGAATTTTACTTCATTACCGTTGTCATCCTCTTTCATTTATTAAAACATTTTCCTTGATATCACATTCGGATAACGTTGTACACACCGTTCAACATTTGCATGTTCTTCAGTGAAGAATTATCGTGATCTTTGTAAGGTGAATTTTGTGCGCAGTGTTTAATTTAAAGAAACTTTTGTTGATTGATAAATATTTTCTGTGTTATATATTGGGCAAATGGTGACAAATTCTTGTAAAAAACACATTGTCTCGTGACCTGATCCCCTTTGTCCCTCAACTGTTTGTGTTTGCAAATGTCATGGCATCAAAATTATGTTGTCTAATAAGGTTAAGATATTACATCAGTTTATAATATATAAACAGAACAAAACCATCAAATTTGATGTATGTTAATTAGTCTAGTCCAGAAGTAACAGAATCTCATTGCCTCTTAGATTATTTTAATTTTGAAGTAGTGTTTCTTTAATGTTTATTTTTGCGTTTGTTTTTGTTTTAATCTTTTAGTCATTATATTTTTGCAGTTGTTTTTATACGGATAATATATGTCCTGCGCAGTCTCCTAAACGATTTTCTTGGGCTCCAAGATCTTCACTCCTAGGATATCTCGTCAACAACTCTTGAATGCAGAAACAGATGTCTGCAAAGATACTTTGAGCTAAAGTCAATTCGAGATATTGGGTTTTGATGTCGGAATAGTAACATTGTTAGGTAAATCACTAATTTATTGGGTCCACACCGATTTAATTAAGAAAAACAAAAGGAGGTAATTTTTTATGGGCTTCCGGCCCATTATGCAATTTAAATATGTAACCCTTGCATCAAGTTTGATAAGAGAGAAAAATAGAGTAAGACAGAGAGAAAGAAGTTGTGATTGACTTTGGTGAGAAGCCACAGAGTGAAGAAGAAGAAAAGAGCAACCAATTTATCCAGCGCAAGTTTGTGCATATACTTTGAAAGAAAAAAGGTTTTATTCCTTTTTTCATATATTGAGGTTCACTCTATTGCTTATTTAAAGTACCCATTGAGGTTTGTTATCCACCTTGTTGGTGAAGAGAATAGTGCTTTGTTGATCCTTGGAATCTCTGAGAGAACTTGTGGTGTACTCATTAATTTTTATTAGTGGAAGTTTTGACTGGACAAGGTCTCGTGGGTTTTTCCTCCATATTGAGCTTTTCTCACGTTTAAAGTTTTGGTGTTTGTTGGTTCCCCCTTCTCTATTTTATGCATTTTATTATTTTGCATATTATTTATTTAGGGAAGATTTGATCTGGGTTTTGCTTCCGCGCCTTGTTATCTGTTATTTTTTGAGATCTTCCTAACAAACATAAGCATATATTTCGTAAAATATGTCTTTTATAGTAAAGTTTATGGGCCTTATTGGTTGGACTTTCATTTAGTAGTCTTACTTAAATGATATAATCTAGGTTACTGCCTTTTAAGATGATTAAACTAACTTGATTAGTTTGTCAGTCCTAGTACATGTCACTGTACTAGTCCAACATGTACCCAAACAGGGCGGATACTGAGTGAATGGCTCATAATGGCCTTCTTAGGATTTTGGTATCCTAGAGGGGGATGAGGACTGTAGTCAGTTGGACGAGTGGACATTTCACTAACACAAAAAGTGTCTATAACGTCTGTTATTTTCAACTTTTGACGTCTGTAAAAATACCGACGTCATATATGGTGACGTTAAAATTAACGTCTAAAAATAAAATTGACATTAGCTAATGCTGGAAATAGGGTCCCAACCTCCCTTCACGTCTGTTTGATCAGCACCTGACGTTCAACTAGCGCCAACAGGAGGAAAAAAAAAAGGCTGAAATTAACGTTTGTACTTGCACTGACAGGCGTCAAGGGACGTCGGATGACAGACATCAAGGGACGTCGACTGATAGACGTCAAGGGACGTCGGCTGTAGCACTGCCTGACGTCCCTTGACGTTTGTCAGTGCAAGGACAGACGTCAATTTCAACAATTTTTTTTTAAATTTTGGCTATATTTACATATTCTCACACCTAAAAAACAGAAAATTCCCAGAACAAAGTTGATATTATATTCCATCAACGTGGTAATTTTAACTCATAATTGTAAAGTTGTCTAAACTTTTACAATTACCACAAAACTAAAACTTTCATCAATAAATTGTCTTGCAAAGTTTTTAAAATAAAATTCTGATGTTCTAGGACCTAACTCCATTGTTCCAATAAATATGTTGCCCACTCTTGTCTTAGTATCTGGATAGTGTCTTCTGATAGAGGTGATGGATTTTTGAAGTGCTGAAAAGATAATACAAATTCATTAAGCATGAATATCATTGTTTAAAGTTTGATATGATTTATAATATCTTAAAGATTTATATATATATATATATATATATTATTATTATCTCTATCCATTCATCTTTAACTGCAACTTGAATGATTATTCTTATCCAAGACATGACATAATACCCATATTCCCATGAAAATAATCACATATCAAGTTCATAAGTTCACATGCGAAAATAATAACTTAGTAAATGAATAAGTTACAACCTTTGGGTATAATACTTTAATCTGTTGTGCTCTGAGCTTACCCACAACTCTAATGAAATTTTGGAAACATAAAATATATGTTAGTTTTAATAAGTAAATACATATGATATGAAAAAGAGAGTAACACTTACTCTTGTAACATGTTTTTCAAAGCATTTTTAATTTTCCAATGCATTGAACAAAATCATACAACCATGATTGATTTGGAATGATGACCAATAGTTGCTAATGAGACCTATTATCAATCACAAGTACTTAGTTGAATAATCAACAATAATTCATAAAATATTACAAGCAATAACACCTATCCATCAATGTACAGCGCAATGTAAATCTCTCTGTTTGACTCAGCCATCCATGTTTGCAAATAACTTTTCACGTGATCAGGTGAGTTTCCAGAAGCTTGAATGGTCTGAGGTTCAATGAATCCATACATAGAAGCTCGGCCTTGTTCCACAATTACTTTGTCCATGTACCTACAATAAAACAGTTAGGTATAAATTAAAATGTACCAATTCCAAATTCTAAATGTGGAATAATTTTTTCAAACTATCCGATCGGACAATTCAAGATCTAATACAAATGATTAAAAATTTAATCATTTGTACTAGATCTCAAACGGCAACAAAGTTCGCTCAAAATTGTGAACTAAAATTATAATAAATTTTCACATATAAAATAACAATGCAATAATAATGTTAAAAAATAAAAACAAAATTAAAATTATTTTAACATGCAACAAATCTAATAATAAATATAAATTTTATTCCAAATTTATCAACTAAATTTATCAACTATCATAAAATCAACAAAATACATTAAAATCATTTTAACATGCAACCCATCTTATAACAAATCAAAATTTTATTCCAAACATTTAAAAAATCATAATTTTCGTAATAAAAAAAAGGGGTTAAATATGTTTTTGGTCCCTCAAGTTTCAGTGAATTTTGGAATTAGTCCCTCATCAAAACTTTATACAAATTTAGTCCTTCATCTTTCAAAATGTGTGAATTTAGTCCTTTTAACTAAATTTTGTTAAGTTTATCTGATATTTCAAGCGCATTTCATGATAGTATTTAAGTTGACATTGAAACAAAAATGTGTCAAACAATGTAAATAATTTAAATACTATCATGAAATGCGATTGAAACGTCAAATAAACTTAACAAAATTTGATTAAAAGGACTAAATTCACGCATTTTGAAAGATGAAGGACTAAATTGGTCAAAAGTTTTGATGAGGGAGTAATTCCAAATTTCGCTGAAACTTGAAGGACAAAAAACATATTTAACCCTAAAAAAAAGCACCAAAAAAAATATACAAAATAAGAGGAAAATTAACAACTAACCTCTTGTAGCAAGTTCAAGGATGCAGATGAAGGAGGAGGAGGGTGGGCTGTCGGTGAAAAGAATTTACGATGCAAAAGGGAAGAAAACACTACATTTATGTGAAATGGAGACCAAAACGAAATCCAATCGGTTCAAAATGTATAAATCAGTGCACAAATCAAAACCCCAACAAGATTTTTGACAAAAAACTCACGTGCGGAGGTCGCGATGGCCGGCGGAACGCGGAGGTCAGCTCGCGGAGAAGAGAAACAATGTCGTTTCGCGACGCTGTTGTGCCCTATGAAAGGGGGGACGTCAGGTCTATGTCTCCCCGACGTCGAGTAACGTCAGATTAGTTGGAGAACCGACGTTGCGTGACGTCGAGCGCGTAACCAACAGACGTTAAGATGGCGTGACGTCGGGCGCGTGGAGAACAGACTTAGGGGACGTCGGGGCTTATGCGGACAGACGTCAAAATTGACGTTTTATTTACAAAAATGCCACCGGTCATTTTTGACGTCTATGTTCCGTTTAGCAGACGTTAACTGGGTGACATTATAAGCACTTTTTGTGTTAGGATTTGTACACTTTTCGCTTAGCGAGAGAATGGCTTCATTGAGCGAGTGTGTCAGAATCCTAATAGTTGTTCTATTATTGATTTTGATATTTTTGTGACTAATGTGAATGATTACTTATGAAAGGAATGATGTATATAATTAACATGTGAATGGTTGATACTAATCTAAGGAAGATAAGTGGTGATTTATAGTAGTGTATGCATTGGTACATGGATCTAGTTGGAAGTTATCCTGATGTTCTAATGACAATCCAATTCTTAAGTAGAGAAGGATGTGACATGTGATGAGAGGAGCAAAAGGTCCTAGTCTAGGGGTTTTATCTTGGCTAATGGCGTTAATAGACTAACCTTGTGTATGGTAAGGTGAAATCTATTAGCAATGGCTCTGTAGAGTAGTAGAGGCTAACACAAGTGCATAACTTGCTAGAATCTCATATTAATGCATGTATTTGGATAATTGAGTCATCGTTTGGGTCTTTGTATGAAATAGAATGATAATGATTCATGATTGACTGTGTATGATTAATTGATTATATTTTTTTATATGATTAATTCTTTTGTACATTAGCTTATCCTTTTCTGTGTTTTGTGTCGTTTTATATTCTCTTTTGTACATTAGCAAATGAGGAATTGTAGCTGGACCAATCCAGAAAGGAAATGATGCAACTGTCTAGATAATATTTAGGACACACACACACACACACACACATATATATATATATATATATATGTATATATATATATTATGAATTAATGACTGTCCATTGATTTAATACATTTACTCATATGATTCATATGATTGATACTCATATGATTCATTAATCTTTATGTAAATATTTGTATTAACTACGTTGATTTGTTTCCTTTATGGATTACATATTGTATCTATAAATAGGATTCTTCCTATCAATAATAATACACAGATGAGTTGCTCCCTATTCTCTCATTCTCTATTCTCTATTGTTTCTTCTCTTCTCTATCATCTATTATTCTCTCTCTGTTATTCGCTTTATTTAATAACGCGTTATCAACACGAAGCTCCAACCAATTGAGGACTAGTGGAAGCTTTTTATCTCTAACGACAATGTTCTGCGTGTCTCAATTCAGGCTCTTTCTAATCTTTTCTCAAATTATAATTTTACCTTATATTCTTCCTCTTGTGATAGAATTGTTTGACTTTATCAATTTTCATCTCCATCTCCATCTTATTATTTTTATTTTTATTATGACGGTGATTATTATTATTATTTTGATGATTATTATTATTAATATTATTATTTTATGTGATAGTTCTAAACACGCAAAACGTTACAAAATTTGGATTTGTGACCCTTGATATTACAAGGAAGAATTCCTTATATCGGATTTTAAATGTTGAAATACATTTAGATGCAATGGATATTGGGATACCATTAAATAAATAATTAAAGCATCTAAGCAACTAATTTGCTCATGAGACAAAAATATTGTGAGAAGAGATTTCACAAATATTATGAATCTATTTCAT
>Ga0214543_1007444_pt1 | contig 18778 bp, 11 predicted proteins | sample CNSS2metaG_FD_160094 | JGI IMG/M metagenome (GOLD analysis project Ga0214543, IMG submission 160094) | Root nodule microbial communities from cowpea collected in UCLA plant growth center, Los Angeles, California, USA - CNSS2 | ecosystem: Host-associated > Plants > Roots > Nodule | place: USA...
ATGCTTAATTTTAAAGAATATATTTATTTTTAGATACACATATTAAATATTTGGAATATAATTTCACCGTGTTAATTTTTAATATAATAGAAATCGTAATGAATACTAATATTAATAATATTTTTTAAATATTTAATAAATAAATATTATTATGAGTTTAATCTATTTTTGGTTAAATATTTTTGTCCTTGTAGGTAGTCATTGTTCTTTTAAAAAATGATTCAATTTAGTTTTTACCGTTAATTTGATCAAACAGTGTTAAAGTCAACGTCATGTGTCAATTTTTTTTTTAATTTTTTTATTTTTTCACGTGTCACTTTATAATTGTGCTACAGTGTCAAAATGATTCAATTTGGTCCCTATATTTGTTTTTAGTTTTAATTTAGTCCCAATTTTTGTAAAAAATGAAGCAATATTGTCACTCCTTAAATTGAGTCTCAATTAACGACAGCCAACATGAACATCAACATGAACCATAACATGAGTAAAAACGGATTCGTTTTAGGTTTAATGAAAAGATCCTCTTGACTCGCTAACTCGATTGTAGACTTGCGATTTTAACCGAGTTCATTGAGTTTATAGCGAGTTTACCGAGTTTGCTTCAAAAGCATGTTTGCTTCCAAGTCAACTCACTCGGGATGAGTGAAAACGCAAACTCTGACAAATTAATGAGTTAATTCGCGAGTTTGATAACCATGGTGGTCTCCAAGTTTCTCTTTCTTCTCTTTCATGAGACACATGCTCTTGCCACTTGCCAAGATACCATTGGCACATGTGTCTCCTTTGACCTCCAAGTTAGTAGAATTAGGGTTTTTGCTCCTCATTTTGTGAGACATCTCTATGGTTTCTTAGGCTATAAATATAGGTGTCTCCCCCATGTAAAAACCACCTTTGAATTAGGTATCGTTATGCTGCCAAATTTTTGTCATACTACTTTATTAGGTCACCAAAGGCTAGAGCACCAATTATAGGTTTCCTCTAGTCACCCTTCCTCTTGAGTTGGCCAAACCTCTCTTGAGAATACTCAAACACCATAAGCTCACAAAAATTGAGCCAATATCCCACCACATCAATAGCTTACTTAAGTCATATAACTTGGAGGAGGATCCTTTCATCACTAACACAACACCCACTCTGATAAAGGACTGATCCCTACCAAGGATGATGGCCCATGGCACATGCTTAGAAGAAAGGGAGTTCCATGATCCCTTTCTTCGCTTTTATTTTCTTTAGTTTAAAATTCCATTAAGTTGGCTTGGTTTACTATTTTTAAGTTGACTTGTTGACCTTGACTTTGGGTTGACTTGTTGACCTTGACTTTGGGTTGACTTGTTGACTCAAAGGATTAGCTTAACCTAAAGCCAACACGCTAATTCAAAAATAACTTGTTTCGTAGGTTCATTAAGAAGTGGGACAAGGAAGGACAAGTGGCCCATTTAGATGGCTTTTGGAGAGCACATGTGGAGGAAAGAGAAGGAGCAGAGCTTTCTAGAAACATCTAGAAGGAGCATCCACCTTGCCTTGGCCAAGAAGGCTTCTAGAATGTGTCCATGTGCTCTTTTGTTGACCTACTTTCTAGACTCTAGGTTTTCTTATTTGCATTGTAATCATTTTTAGCTTATTTGTTTTTGCTAAGAGGCCCCTAGACACTTCTATTTAAGGGGACCTCTAACACTTGTACAAGGGTTGAACATTTTAGAGAAATTAAACACCTTTTGTGTATCAACCATTGTGAGAGTCTTCCTCCTTAGGGAGTGGAGTTCTTTTAAGCCTTATCTTGAATCTTGATTCAAGTGGCGGCACACATTCACTCATCTTCAAGGTTGTTATGGCTTCTTCAAGCCTAGCCTTGTAGTGGCGTGCTTCTCACATTTTTATCATTCCTTTTCTTTCCATTTTATGTTTTCTTCTTCCTTTGTGTGTGTGACTTGGGTTTTACTCTTTTTATGTGTTCTCCACTCTTATTTGTTTTGAATCAATCCATTCTTCTCTTCTCTAGTGCCTTGGAAAGGAACCTTCACATCTAGATAGCTTGCTATATTAATATCCAATGGGGATTTCCTTGGTTTTCTTAATCAATTATCACCATATTCATTAATCTTCTTAAGGAACAAGATAATCCTACATCATTTGATATCTAGAGCTTTGGTTGTCCTTGAATATGGTGTTTTCATGTTCTAACCTTGTCTTGTGTAGCTATCTTTGAATGGTCCACATAAAAACAGTGTTGGCAGCAACGTGTGCATTTTTGAAAAAAATACTACAGCTAGATCAGTGGTCCAAATGTAACGTTCTTTATATCAAAAGAAAGCCCTGTGAGTCTAGTTTCCAAAACAAAAAGAATGAACGCATTTGGAGTTTTGTGGAGAGAGTTATGATCAAATGAGTGAGCAAAGGTCAGAATTGCTGAGAATACGAAAAACAAAGTTTTTAGGTTATGTTATGGCAATTTTGGCTTCGGTTTTGTGACTCTTTTGCTCCTAAATGTGGTTGGATAATATGTCTTTGGATGCTTAGTCATTGAGCTTAAAATCCATGAGTTTAAATGCATATAGTTACATGTGTGTGTCTTTGCGTATGTCATGTTGAGTCTTTAAATGTGTCCAACTTTTGCTTGAGTGATATGTCATATGTTAGCTTGAAGTTTTCATGTTCTTGTGATTCCAAGTATTTGAATATGGCATTCACTGTAACATCCCATCTGGATATTACGGATTTTAATAATAAATAAAGAAATAATAAAACAGATTCATTTAATAATACCTTATTTCCCAAAACGCGGGAAATTTAAAACTTTTATTATAAAATTAAAGTACTCAAAATCCATAATTACAAAACTGGAAGTGTTATCAAATAGGCCATAAGCCTTCACAATTTATTAAAAATCCACAGATATAAAACTTAAATATAAAACATAAAACTCCCAAGTTATCCCCGCTCCGTGGCTAAGCCTCACCAGCACCACCTGCATCAACATCATCTGCTCACGTGTACCGCACACACGATCATCGCCAAACACAAGCAGATAAGGTAAGCTTAACAAAATAAACATATAATTATATTTATATACATACATAAGTCACTTATATATATTTCATGCAATCACCCAAAGATTTCCCCAATTGATTCCATCTCACATGGCCACAACCATGTCTTTCATGTTCTACTTCTTCCAGTGATTACCTCAAGGTGACTTGCTGCCATACTTATCGGCCACAACCGATAGAGCACGTGCAGGAAACCATTGCTACGGATCATACACCGTAACGCCAGGTGGAGTTCCCAAATACGAACATAGTCCGCAAAGTCCCAAGACTACCAAACTCATCGGTTAAATACTGAAGAGGGTAACCTATCTGGACCCATCCATACGGGCCACAACCAGCACACTCACACCGGCAACACTCGCCAACCCGAGCTCAACTCAAGGGTTCCTTGTGTTTATCCCTCATCCCAAGCTCAACTCGAGGGATGCCATTCCGAGCTCAACTCAAGGAATGCCACGTGCTTAACCCCTATCCCGAGCTTAACTCAAGGGATACGTTCTAAGCTCAACTCAAGGAACACCAGCAATCCCACCTTTGAAGCATCACCAAAAGCCTTGTAGATCACGCTTGCAGAACCAACAACCCAAAGTGGCAGCATCAAAATTGCCTGGCGGGGGACACGTACCACCAGGTGCTACCAGCTTCCAGACCGCCTGGCAGGGGACACGTACCGCCAAGTGCCAAGCGCCTCAGAACACTCACTGTTTCCTTATACCGCATGGCGGAACCCTCCTGTCCGCCAGGCGCCACACATTAATTGTCTCTTTGGAATTCCCGCCTAGCGGTTCGCATTACACCGCCAGGTGCTATACCAAAATAGCCCCTATTCTGATTTTTCTGCACTTTTATTCAAATGCTAGCCCTCCACCGAGTCCTTGCACACTTCCAGAAAGTCAATTCTGTTAGTAGTTGTATTATTGCCATTCTCTATCCTCTACAGCACACGATTCTCATTATATCCCCAAGTTAATTTACTCCATATCAATTGAATCACTAACATGTCAATAGTCTGGAATTTCCTCCAAGAATGCCTTTATATACCCTCAGGTTTGTCACTTTTCACTCTGCAGTTTTCATACCATTCCCAACTCTTAACACACTTGGGTCTTTGCCACTACTCAGTTATCACTCTCAACTCATTACTCAACTCCTAGAAATGTTGATTACATTATAGGTGAATTTGGCGTCTAATAGCACTTCCAATGCCTCAATCTCTTCCCTTTCTGTATTCCCCCCCCCCAACTCACTTATTAGTACTGGTTTAGGCAAGAATTTGTATTGTGTTAAAGTCCCAATTCTTCCTATCTCTACTCAATCCTCCGCTTCACATATGCCTAATTCCAAAATCACATTTCCTAATTCCATTCGCTTCCCTATCTGAACATCAAAATACCCAACATCAACGTTGTCCCTCGCAACCACGCAGAATCAATGCTGATGTGATGGCGCCAGGCGGCCCATGTGTTTCTGGGCAATTTCCCAGGCTTTTAGCACCCGCGAAGAATCTCCCACACCATTTGGATGCTCTTCTATTTCAATCTCAGTTGATTCCCTCGAAGAACATGATGCTAGTGACACCAATAATCACTTTGACTAATTCCAACAGAAATTGTTTCAGTTTAATTAACACTATCAGGCTTAATTCTACCAAACCTCGAATATCAAACCCTTCAACCTCATTTATACTGTTCCATCAAATTACACCATCAATTACACTAAAAATCAATGAAATACACGTTATATCATCCCTTAACAACTACCACTTGGCTTTTCCGCGATCAAACTCATTCCAAAACGCACAGAATCATAAAATCGAGCCAAACAGACTCGTGTCGCCTGGCGGAAATACATCACCGCCAGGCAGTTCATCAGAGAAATCCAGAAAGGGGTTATAGGCTTGCGTTGCTTGGCGGTACATGGCTTCACAACCAGGCAGTGCCTCCAGGAAACCCAGAAACACACAAAATGGTATTAGCTGCCTGGCGACTATGTATAGCCCGCTAGGCAGTTTCTGGAAAATTTCCTAAAATCAGAAATTCACAGATAAACAGGGATCATGCATTCAAGTTATCATACTTTTCATGTAATTATTAAGACGAATAAAGAAATCGGAGTCCAGCTCCCCTAACCTGGTTTTCCTTTGCTTAAAATATAGTGCTTGAGTCCTTTCCTTGGTTTCCAATAGTTCCTCTAAGTTCCTCCACTGTCCAGCCCCTCAATTGCACTCCCTAACCACTATTTCTCTCTGATTTCGTTCAACTCTCAATACCCTCAAGTGTTCAGACTCAAAAACCTTTCTCTCTCTATCAATTAGCCTTTTATTTGTGTCCTTAATGCTTGATTAATTACCCAAAACGAAAATAGGCTTAATGGCAATGTTAATTACCATTCAATGGTCCTTTATGGTATGTTTTTCAGCCACTTCTAGGTTGTCCATTCATCTAGGGTTTCCTTCAACTCTTCATATTCAAACCCAAAACTAAAATTAGCAAAAATAAAGTTTAAGTTAACTTCTCCAAGACTTGAACCCACCACCATGCCAATGCCAAATCAATGCTAAACCATCAAGCCAATTCATGTTTCTTACTAACTACTATAATTCAACGATTATATCATCCCTTATCATGATCACATATATAAAAATATAATAACAAATAAATGGCATACATAGGACTTGAACTCAATCCCCTCACACAATAAAGTACTCTCAACCAATTGAACTAGTATCTTTACATGTCATACAATTTAGAATTTAATGTCATAAAGGCTCCCACTACCCACATTTATTAATTAATTATTTAATTAATTAAATTTCGTGGGTCTTACATTCACTTTATGTCTTGCTTGATGTATGCTCCCTGAAATTGATTTTGGCCTAAAATTTGAGGAACTAAGTGTCCAAGCCACCTAAAAACATTGTCTTTCTATCTTATGAAACTTGTGAAAGAGGAAAAATCTTAACACCTTTTTACTCATTTGCCAAGGGCAAACTTGCTCTTTGGTGAACAAAAGTGCAATTTTGATTAGGTGTTATGCTAGTAGTTTTCATATTAAAATTGTGGGTGATATTGGCTAATTAGTTCCATTCTTAACTTGGCTATTATCTTTCTTACTATATGCATGATTTAAGACTTTGTGTGGCATGTTCAAGTACTTTCCATAGAGTCTTTAAATGTGTTTTTCTTGTTTGTTTTGGTAAAAGTTTTGTCACATAATTTCCTTTCATTAGAGTTTAACTTCCTTGGCTGTGTGATTTTCTTGTTTGTCCTTAAGTAATCTTTGTTTTGTCTTAGTGGTTTTCTTCCTTTGTTCTCTTTTAAGTTTGGCGGCCGACCCATTTGAGTTTGTGTTTGAGAAGGTTTCAAAAACTTTAAAAGTATTTCACTCCTTTTGGTGGATTTGAATGTAGCCTTGCCTTGTTGCTTTGGAGGAGAGTGACCTAAACACTTGGGTGAAATTCTTTGGACCGTACTTAGTCTTGGGTTTGGTTACCAATTGTTACTAATATATCTTCTTTTTTTCTTGGATTTTGAGTTTTGTGGTAGGAAAGTGAGATGGTGACTCTCGTGGCCACTCAAGTTGCATTGGGAGACCTTGGTAAAATCTTGCAACAAATGGAGCTAAATAGAAGAGAAGATAGAGCTCATCATGAAAGAGTCCTCCAAGCACACATTCAAATGCAAATGCAACAAATTCAACAAATGCAACAACAATTGCAACAATTCCAACAACAAATAGAGGCTAGGAAAATAGAGCATTCTAGGCGCCAACCATCACAAAAGAAGGAAACTCCAAAAATTCCTAAGTTCTATGGTGGATGTGATCCCAAAATCTACCTTGATTGGGAAGCTCAAGTGGAATAAATTTTCAATGAAAATCATGTAAAGAATCAAGCACAAGTTGATCTAGTAGTGTTAGGATTTTTGGAGTATGCCAAAACTTGGTAGCATAAAGTTTGTAAAATTTATGACCAAGGGGCACCCGCGACTTCTTGGATGGACATTAAAACTCTTATGTGCGCTAGATTTGTTCCTCCCTCCTATAGGAAAGAACTTCTTTTGAAGCTCCAAAGGCTTCACCAAGGTTCTATGTGTGTGAGTGAGTACTTTAAAGAATTAGAGTCTCAAATGTTTAGGGTTGGAATAAAAGAAACTAAGAAAGAAAAAATGAATAGGTTTGTGAATGGTCTTAGGAGAGACATACAAGACCAAGTAGAGTTGTATGAGTACTCAACTCTTCAAAATGTTTTCACACTTGCCCTTAGGATTGAAACTCATTTGAAAAGAAAGAATAGGGCAAGGACGAGTTACTCACCCAACCACTACTATAGTCACTCACGGAAGGGAAAAGCTAAAGAGAAACATGATAAATCTTCTTTTAAGTCTCACCAAGCACCATCAAGTAAAAATAAGTCACCAAGTGGTCACACTCACCATTCCATTTCTCAAAGATCAAGTTCCATTAAATGTTTTAAATGTTTGGGGTATAAACACATTGCTTTGAATTGCCCAACCAAGAGGACAATGATCTTAAAGAAGAGTGATGATGAGAGTGAACATTTTTCTTCCCCTTTCCCTAAAAGTACTTCTTCCCAAACTTCTACTTCTTCAATTGAAAGGACTAAACCCCTTGAAAGTGGATTGTTAATGGTAAGGCGCCAACTAGGGCAAGTTCCCAAAGAATTTGATCCTTCTCAAAGACAAAACCTTTTCCGTGGGGGTGCCTTATCAATGACAAGATATGTCCCTTTATCATAGATAGTGGAAGTTGTGTAAATATGGCTAGCCCAAGGGTGGTGGACAAGTTTGGCTTGAAAACCATTCCTCATGCCAAACCCTACAAGCTATCATGGCTTAAGGAAGAAGAAATAGAAGTAACTAAACAAGTCCTCATTAACTTTTCAATTGGTAATTTTAAGGATGAGGTATTATGTGACATTGTGCCTATGGAAGCCAACCATATTTTGCTAGGTAGGCCATGGCAATTTGATAGAAAAGTTGTTTATGATGGCCATGCAAACACCTATGTTTTCTCCTCCCTAGGAAAGAAGTTCACAATCCTACCTCTCCCACCCCCATAAGAAAATGAGGACAAAAATAAAATAAAAGATGAAAAGAAAAAGAAAAAGGGCAAGCTTTCACCAAGGAGTTACTTGCCTACAAAAAGAGTTTTTCAAGGCAAGAGGTGCAACACCACTCTTCATTCTCTTCCCAAATAGAGAGATGAACAAAAACACAAGCAAGAAAGGGAGAGTGGCATTAAAAAGAAAGAGGGCATCTCAAAGACTAGGGATGAAATCATTAAAGATTAAGAAAGTTCTCATCAACTCAAGTCAAGCTCCATCAAAGACTTCAAGAATTTGAGGTCAAATTCTCTCCAACAAGGGAAGAATGATAAAGGATTGATCCCTACCAAGGATGATGGCTCATGGCACATGCTTAGAAGAAAGGGAGTTCTTTGATCCCTTCCTTTGCTTTTATTTTCTTTAGTTTAAAATCCCATTAAGTTGACTTGGTTGACTACTTTTAAGTTGACTTGTTAACCTTGACTTTGTGTTTTACTCAAAGGATTAGCTTAACCTAAAGCCAACATGCTAATTCAAAAATAACTTGTTTTGTAGGTTCATTAAGAGGTGGGACAAGGAGGACAAGTGGCCCATTTAGATGGCATTTGGAGAGCACATGTGGAGGAAAAAGAAGGAGCAAAGTTTTCTAGAAATATCTAGAAGGAGCATCCACCTTGCCTTGGCCAAGAAGGCTTCTAGAATGTGTCCATGTCCTCCTTTGTTGACCTACTTTCTAGATTCTAGGTTTCGTTATTTGCATTGTAATCCTTTTTAGCTTATTTATTTTTGCTAAGAGGCCCCTAGACACTTCTATTTAAGGGGACCTCTAACACTTGTACAAGGTTTGAACATTTTGGAGAAATTAAACACCTTTGTGTATCAATCATTGCGAGAGTCTTCCTCCTTAGGGAGTGGAGTTCTTTTAAGCCTCATCTTGAATCTTGATTCAAGTGGCGGCACATATTCACTCATCTTCAAGGTTGTCATGACTTCTTCTAGCCTAGCCTTGTAATGGCGTGCTTCTCACATTTTATCATTCCTTTCCTTTCCATTTTATGTTTTCTTCTGCCTTTGTGTGTGTGACTTGGGTCTTACTCTTTGTATGTGTTCTCCACTCTTATTTATTTGAATCAATCCATTCTTCTCTTCTCTAGAACCTTAGAAAGGAACCTTCACATCTAGATAGCTTGCTATCTTAATGTCTAGTGGGGATTTCCTTGATTTTCTTAATCAATCATCATCGTATTCATTGATCTTCTAAAAGAAACAAGATAATCCTACATCACACTCCATTTCTCCTTCCCTTTTCTCCGTGCTTATCTCCAAAAACACCTAACACCTCCAATTTCGCCTTCCAAATTTTTTTGTTTTTATATTTAAACTTGTGACAAATTTGTTATCACTAGTCAACAACAAATGTGATACTGATGTTGAAGGTTACTTCCCTTCAGTTATGTTAGGCAGGTGCACCCATTGGATTTTTAATATGAAATAAAAGAGGATCATAAACATGAAAAATGTTTGTTACTTTTAGTTTGATTTATTGAAGGGATTAAAAGAGAAAACAAATTATCTTTTAAGATGTAAAAACGAATATTGACTTACTAATTTTCTCCATCTATATTACATACTCTAATTCTCTATTATTTACATATTTAGGGATCATATTTAGGTTTTAGTATAAAAATAGAAAAGTATAGAAGATGAATTAGGGGAGGGGAAGGAGAAATTAGAGGTATTGGGTATTTTTTTTGAGATAAGCACACATATAAGGAAGGAGAAATAGAAGAAATAAAAAATAGGAGGGATGATGCTTAACTGTAGAGTGCGTGTGGAGGGTGCTTGCAAGGTTAAGGTGGATGATGGGAAATTTGGGGAAAAAGAAAAAGGATGGAAGCATCCATGCATCATGAAAAATATTTAAAGTCACGCATAAATAGTTTAAACATCAACATGAGATGTTCTTTGTCGCATTAAAAAAAATTTTAACATCGTTGAATGACAATGACTACATCCATTCATTTTTAAAGCTTGGGGAGCAAACTACATCAAAGTTTGGGACAAGGATGAAATCTAATTTCATGTCACAATTAAGGGACTACAAACATATTTAATCCTATTATTATTCTTCAATCCATTTTTTTAATTCTTAAATACCACAATATGTATCTATTATACTACTAAGAAAAGAAGTTACAATGAAATTTATCCTTCTAACTATATCTATTACACTCACATTTATATAAGATTTTTATTTTTTTAGTTATTAATGCTAGGAAAGATTTTTCTCTTTACCCATGTTTATTATATTAATGATTGAAAAAAATGGTTTTGTTGTCATTATAAGTTTATTTATTTGGTTTACTCTGTGTGTGTGTTTTGGTAAAATTTTGAAAATTTCTTTTGCTACCAACAAAGACATGTTCTTGTGCTAGCACTTCTTACTCCTCAAATCTTCATTGTGTGAAAGATGGAGACAAGAGAGATGGTGGTGTCAGTTCAACCATAAAGAAGTGCATGGTTAACCTTTGAAAAATACCAAGCACTTGGCTACATTGTTCTTTTCTTTTACTGAAAAGAGTGTTTGTCTTCTAATTGAAGAAGTTGATCAAAAGCAAGAACAATGTTTTCTTGTTTGTTTGAGACTGAAGCAAAAGGTCATAGGTTAAAACAAGAAGTAAGAGTTTAAGGTTTAGGATTTGTTGAGATTCATTCAAAAAAATAATAATTTATTAAGAAGTTTTTTCAATTTGTGATCGAGAATCATGTTTCTTTTTTTGTCTATTGTCATTGTTTTTTATGCTTTCAATTTAAACTTTTGATTGAAGAAGTTGAAAAAAGGAGGACATTGTTTGATTTTGAGAATAAAGCAAAAGGTCATAAACTAAAGCAAGAGGTAAGAATTTGGGATTTAGGGTTTGTTTGTTAGGGGTTTTTACGAAAATTTTTCAAATATTGCTTTGATTTTTGCTTAAGTTGTTTCTTTTTTTCTTAGAAGCATTTGGTTTTTCATTAAAAATGTATCTCTTTTTTTATAATCAACATTTATAATGCTTATGATGCAATCTTTTATCTTTTTATTCAATTATCTAAACAAAACAAGGACAACTTTTGTAAGTTTGAGACTGAAGTAAAGGTAAAAGTTTAGTGTCTTTGTATGACTAAAGAAAAGGTAAGAGATAAAGTACTAACTTACTTTTAATAGAATTTGTGATTCTTGTATTGTTTTGTACTTGGATGATTTTAGATTTTTTTTAATATAGGTTTATTTTGTCTTAGATATGTATTGGTCAAATAGTTACATTGATATTGTTGTCTTTACTTAAACTTTTCTAGTGGCATCATCTTAATTGGCTTTTGTGATCTTGAGAGTAAATCAAATTTAAGATTTTAGGGTCGTTGTAAGACTAAATAAAAATGTAAAAGCTAAGATGCAAACTATCTCTCAATTGAGTTTGTGTTCTTTCTGAATTTTGAATGATTTTGATCATTTTATTTCAACTTTATTTTGTTTTAAATATATATTAGTAATCTATTTATAATGTTGTTACCTTTACTTGGACTTTTGTAGTGGTGTCTATATTAGCCTAAATTTTGTGAGTTGAGACTGAACTATATGTAAGAGCTTAGGATCTTCGTAAAAGTAAAATGAAAGGTAAGAGAAAATATACACCAACTATCTTTGAATACAATTTTTGTTTCCAACATTATTTTAGAATTGCATGGTTTTGATTTTTTAGTATAGTTATTTTTGTTTAAATATATACCAATAATGTATTTATAATGTTGTTGTTTTTACTTAAACTTTTGTGATAATGTTTATATTAACTTGCTTTTGTGAGTTTGAGACTAAAGTAAATGCGAACTCAAATTCTCAAATTCTCAATAATACTAAAGCAAATATAAAAACAAGAGTACTAAATATCTTTTAATATAGTCTATGATTCTTGCATTGTTTTGAATTTGAATAGTTTTGACTTTTTTAATATAGGTTTTTTTTAAATCACTAGTGCAAAAATCGCTATCCAAGACGTTAATTAACGATGCTAACACGACCACCGTAAAAAAAAAAATAGAGCTGTCAAAATGGGTCACCGGACCCAACCCGGCTCAGCCCACGATGGGTTGGCCACTTAGTGAGTCAACCCAACCCGGCTCATTTATTAGCGAGACAAAAAAAATAGAACCCGACCCGACCCACCACGAGTTGGCGGGTTAAACGGGTTAGCTCATTGACTCACTTAATGGAAAAAAAAAACACACAATATTTTTTTCTTCAATCCCAAGAAAACTAAACTATAATTCCGATTAAAATCTAAATAAACTTCAATACAATCCAAATAAAATCCCAAATTATGTTAAACTCCAAATACAAACCAAAATCACAAAAATATAAATTACTATCTAACATCAAATCATTCTTGTCACTTATCAAACTATAGTATTAGAGTCTTGAATGGATAAATTCACAACATTTTCATCTCTTGAAGCATCTTTTTTATCTCCATCTACAATAAAACAAGAGAAAAAGAATGTTAACTAATAATATTAAAAGATTAAGTATTAAATAATTAAATTAATTTTACAGTACTAATAATAATGTTACTTGTTAGTTCAAAACCATGCAACCAATTTTGTGTTAAAATGAGGGCCTCAACATTCTCTAGAAGAATGGAAGAACGATATTTGGTTAGCACACGAGAACCAAGACTAAAGGCAGACTCACTAGCAACGATAGTGATTGGAATGCTAAGCACGTCACAAGCCATCTTAGATAAGTTTGGATAACGATCTCGACGATCCCTCCAATAGTTCAATACATCCAACTTATCAAAACAATTTGGATCAAAATTCCCTTCATCGAAATAAAGATCCAATTCAGACCTTCCAGTGTCATTAACATGTTGGCTCAAATAATCAACATATTCCTAAGATAATATGAAAAATATTTAGTATGTCATTCATAAGTAAGAAATAAAATAAAGCACGTTGTGTTTAAGGAGAAATTCTGAGAATTAAAAACTCACATCAAATGCATCCAACACTTGTTCATCATTCGTAAAAGAAGAAAGTTGTGGTCAAGGAGAAACTTGAGAACTTGAACTCTTTGACTCATTTGGATTTAATTTGACATATTGTTATGACTCCGGCAAGTGTACCAGGTCACGCAAGTAGTAACCGGTAAGACCGAGATATCATTTCCCAAGTGACTCGTGTATACTGAAATAATCGTGCAATTAATGACTAATTTAAACTAAAGAATGAATCCATAATTTTGAGTTTCATGTACGAAAGTAATTTTTCATAAATGATTAAAATTGAACTTTGGAAGTTTAAGGCACTTAGTGAATGGAAAGGATTAGAAATGATATGAATTGATATTGTTTGGGTTAGAATTCACCAACTATGCTCTCATGGAACTACAACTTTACATCCTCTACATCAATATGTTAATGTCAACCCACAAATCTACTCAAACCCTAATTCCTTAGTGGAATGAGCCTACATTTCCTTATTAAGAATCAATCTCTTAAACTTTTAATAAGCAAATCCACATTATGCACTAGGGTTTAAGACAACTAATGGTTCAAGTCCCATTCCTAGATACAAGCTCCATTGGGTTTTCTTGTTTCAATTCAAGGTTTCAAAAGATATTTCCACACCCAATGAACCAAATATCATGCAATTGATGGTCAAATCAATGCAAGCATTAAGTGAAGAAACAAGAAGACTAGCAATTAATGAAAGAAGCATATATAATCAAAACATTTGCATTTACACAAGAGTTTCGTGGCTACATCTAACCCCAACAAAATTGGGTTTAGCTCTCCATTGTCATGGAGAGATCAAGCTTACAGATGGAAGAAATGGAAGAGAAAGAGATACAAAGAGGAAGATGGAGTTGTTCCCACACGCCCTAGCACTCCTCCAAGCTCTCCAAAATGTGTTCTTCGTGCCTCCACACAACCAAAGATCCATTCCTCTCAAGCAAACTAAAAGAAATAGGTTAAAATTGCCACATCAACACAGGTGCCGCTCACTATCATCCCCGCATCGCTCAGTGTCCAAAAAATGCAAGCCAATCAACGTTCAGTGCTAAAAAATGCGAACCAAATGGGGCTGAGCACTGGCATTGAGCGTCCAGAAATGTGAATCAACTGGCGCTCAACACTGAAAAATGCGAGAAGAATGACGTTCAGCGTTGAAAAATGCAAGAATGGCGCTCAGCCTTGAACTGCTATGTTCATATCTTCAATTTTGACTTTTTTTCTTCTTTCTTCTCTAGTTGAAAACTTCTTTGGCTTGAGACAAAAGCTTCCTATCATTAAATTGGTCACAAAAAATAGGGATTAGTGGTATAATTATATCTATGTAACCCATATTGTATTTATTAACAAAAGCAAAGTAAAAGTGAGGATTAAGTGGATAAAAAGCTCAAGAGAAGTTGATTTTGTTAGCAAAAGATAGCCAAGATAATGGTAAAAATCTACATTATCACATATTCTTCAAACAACTTATACATATATGATGTGATCCCAACAAGGCTTATAGCTTGGGCCAACGCCTAGGCCCAAATCATGCTCAAGGCCCAATCCATGGCCTACATGCATCTCAATCCCAAAGCCCACCAAGAGGCCTAATAACAAGGGGCATGCTAAAAAAGATCCAATTAGACTTCATCCAAGATGGCCCAAAACCATATGGGCTTCTCACACTCTTCACATGGGCCAAAAAAGATGTGAAGATTTGAAGAGGTGTATCAAAGAGAAGTAAAATAGCAATAAGATTAGCCCATTGTTTAGGCCTTGTTTTCTAGAATAATAAGACAAACAATGTGTAGTTGAATTGATAAAATTGGGCTTGAGTAAGCCCAATAGGAGGTTTGACCGTGAGCTACCAAAGGTCTAAGGTGGACTAAATGGAAGTCAACATTCCTTCCTACACCTCATGGATCATGCATCCCATGGAGCCAAGTCCACACTCCACCCATGCACCTCCTTCATCCAAGGGCTAAGAGAGTGTCTTCTTTTCCAAGTCTTCATCCAAAGGATAGGAATATGCCTCCTTCTGCAAGCCACCATCCAAGGGTGATGATTAAAGCTTCTCCTCCAAGCTTGATCTAAGGGTCAAGAATTAGTCTAGCTTTTAGGCTCACATATAAAAGCCAAAATAGACCATTTGTACATTTTTACTCTTGAATTTTTGTGCAATAGAAGCCAATGAGTTGAGAACACTCCTCACTATTGCCACTTGAGAGTAATCTTTTAGAGAGTTTACTCTCTTTGCCTCTAGCCCCCTTCCTGAGCTAGAGCTACTTCTAAATCACTCACCCTTTCACCTATCCATTGCAAGCAAGAGCCTACAAACTTGCCTTCCACTCTTCCATGCTTCCTCCATCATTTCCGCTGCACTTGGAGCTCCATGTCTCCACCAAGCTTCATCAATATTATCCTTTAAAACATTAATCTTTTCTTCACAAGTAGAAGGATCAATCTTTGAATAACAAAATCGAATTGCTTCAAACTTTATCCATGGATCAAGAATAGCCCCAATAACAAGAATATTACAATAGTGATCCCAATACTTACTAAACTTGTTCATCATACTCAATGACATATCTTTTATCGTTGGATCATCACTTTTTGCATTTTCCCACAACAAACATTCAATTTTCCAAACTTGCATGAAGTAACGATTTGAAGTTGGATAAGAAGAACCTGAAATAAAATTATTCATTACATAAAATGGCTTCAAGAACTCACATTTTTTCAGCCCTTTTCCACTCATCATTTGATCGACAATGAATATAATTTCTATCACAGATAGCCAAGGTTGCAAAGCAATTCTTTAATCCACTTATATTCAACAAAATTATATGGAAGCCCATGTTGAATAATAGCCATTGAAATAAGGTCATCTACAACTTTTTGGTCAATTTCCCTAGATCTTAATTTCCCGGTATGATCAATTATCATTTTCCCCACGTCATTGTCTTTTAATTTCTTTAGGACCGTATACTTTGACAAATGATGTAACATTGTTTAGGTCCCTGTATTTTAACCACCAGAAACATACTTTGCACCACATGCATTACATTTTGCCTTTTCTTTACCTTCTTTTATACCAATTTTTGTAAAATGATTCCAAACCTTAGAAGTAGTTCCCCTAGGTCTCTTACTTTCTCTATCAATATTTGTGCCCTCATTATCAATCTCTTCTATGATTGATGGCAAAGAATCATTCAAATTATCATTAAGTAGCATAACTTTAAAGCAATATATAAAGGAGCAACAAATTACCAATATTCACCCTTTTGAGCATGGTTGGTAAGACACTTATAATTATTCGATGCCACTTATATAACAACTACATAAACCTGCACGTTGAAAAAAGAACACATGAAAAATGTGGTGTTTTTGTTTGGTTATTTTTTAATAATAACAAAAAATATAGTTATTATTAATTTGTTTTATTATTACTAAAATCAACTTTTATTCGTAAGATTTAAAAATTAAAATGTAGTTCAATAATGCAACTTCATAAATATTAGAGCATCTCCATTAGAAAGTGGTTTCATAATTTCTGCTGCACTCAAATAAGTGGAGAATTAAATTTTAGACCATCGAAGATAACATAAAATAAAAATTCACAAACTGGACCATGTTTATGACAAATATGATACTAAAAAAAAAATTCTGGAGGGTATTAATAAGTTTGATTTTTCTCCACGTAACTTAACAACTTCATCTCATTAAAATATAAAATTTGAGTGTAAGGATTGATTGTAGTATTGATAAGCCTGAATTAGTATTTTCAGCCCCAATCACCACATTTTCAATAGTATTTTTTTATCATGAAACAGGGGCCATAAAAATTGAAACGAACACACGGACCGCAAAAATAGAAACCAATGCGTTAGGAAAATTTGTTTTCAAAGGGGTTTAGCCAATTAAAAATATTTTACAGGGTTTAAAATAAATTATGAAGTGAAAGTGAGGGAGAAAGATGAGAGATAGAAATTAGAACCGTGAAAATGATGAACAAACAAATAATGTGAAGTTTGGAAGCAGCAGTTTCAAGACGACAACACCAAACAAAAGATGCAGCGGTGAATTAAAGAGAATAGCATTTAGGTTTAGGGTTTTATTTTTTTAATATATATATATATATATATATATATATATATATATATATATATATTATTTAAAATTTATTGGCGGGTTGGTGAGCCAACCCGGCTCATCACAGGTTCAACCCGAATGAACCGGGTTCTTAGTGGGTTGGATTCATTTTTAACCCATACTAAAATTTGTAATTTTTTTTCAATCCAACCCAGCCCGAACTCGTGATCCCGAACTCGTGATGAGTCGGGTTGGCTCACGGGTTATAACCCATTTTGGCAACTCTAATAAGAAAAGATGCAGTGACAATACTATAATTATTGTGAAATTTTTATCGATGGTTGATTGAGGAACTGTCATTAAAAGTCCTGTCAAGACATACGACGATAGTTCTACTGAGAATCGTCGTTAAAAGTCTTACATATTACGATGGTTCTATGACAAACCATCATTAAAAGTCATGCCAAGATATAAGAAAACAATTTTATGGTGAACCTTCGTTAACAGTCTTACATATAATGATTGTTTTATGGTCAACCGTAATTAAAAGTAATGCTTTTTTAAAGAAGACTCTCTTTTTTAACTTTCCTGCTCGCATTGTGTTTTCGCTTTTAACGTAACTTTTTTCTTTTCTTCTTTCTCATTTTCTCTTTCTGCATGTCGCCCTTTTAAGCTCGTCACTCATCACACCTTTAAGCTTGTTAGTCGTCATACCACGAGGGCTTTCGGGTCGTCTTGTCGCCAAGGTTGTTGCTTTTTTGTCTGGGCTCGCTCCGCATTTGCATGGAGTGGATTCCTCCATCACTAGTCTTTATGTCATCATTGTTAAAGCTCATAGTTGTTGACATATTCAAAGTTGTCGCCATGGTCATTCTCGCACTAAGTGTCGTCGTTGTTGGTCACTCACCAAACCACCAAGGTTGAAAAGAACTATTAAACAATGTCATCATTGGTCGCCACTTGATACAAATGACGACAATTTAATTCACCTGTTGTTAATTATTTGAACTTATAATAAAAACTAACAATGTCAGATCTTGGCCAACAATTTTGGGGGAGCCAATATAATAAACTTAAAATTTATATATATTTAATTATTGTTACTAATACATTAACAGTACTGCTTAAAAATAATTAATACACATTGAAATTTTCAAAATTTCATAGTTAACTATGATATTAAAATAATTCTAACCTAATAATCATTAATATATATTTACTTTATTTGGAAGGCAAAAATGCCCATAAGTATTTGTCAACACCCAATTTCGTCCGGGAAACAATGATAAAAATAAAATAATTAATTAATTAATTAATTAATTAAAGTTCAATTGAGAAGAATAAATAAATAAATAATTAAGAAAAGAAAAGAAAAAATATGTTTTGGTTTGAGAAAAATAATTATCTATTTATTTTATTATTATTATTATTATTATTTTATATATTTTATTTTTGTTTTGTTTTATTTATTTATTTGTTTATTTGGGCTTATTATTTTGATTATTACATTTTTTTTCTTTCTATTATTACAGCTCCTTTTTTGT
>Ga0214543_1007457_pt1 | contig 18749 bp, 10 predicted proteins | sample CNSS2metaG_FD_160094 | JGI IMG/M metagenome (GOLD analysis project Ga0214543, IMG submission 160094) | Root nodule microbial communities from cowpea collected in UCLA plant growth center, Los Angeles, California, USA - CNSS2 | ecosystem: Host-associated > Plants > Roots > Nodule | place: USA...
TATATATATTTGAGCTAGAAATGTTAGAACTAACTTGCACCTAGCGATTTGAGAGGAAAATGTAACATCCTAGTCAGATATTGCTTATTTAAATAAAATTTAAATTATAATAGACATAAATCAGAAATTTATAAATAAATCTCTTTCCCAATATGCGGGAAAATTTCAAATTTTATTAACGTGCCAAAGTTCAAATTACATTAAATCCACAAAGGTTCCAAGTCTCCAATTCATAAAGCAAAGTATCGGAGATACAAAGAAAATAGTTATAAAATGGTCTCTATGAGATCCCTATACTAGCCCCGCTTCGACACTAAGCATCACCAGCACCACCTGAAACATCATCTGCTCCCGTGTAACAAGTTACATGATCATCGCCAAACACAAACAGATATGGTGAGCTCAAAATAAAATATAACAAATAGGAACAATAAAATAAAACTTGAGCCCACGACCCGTTTGAGAACCATAATCATCCTCCCATGTAACCCCACTCTGCATAAAGAACTGCCTCTCACATCTCTATCGTCGCCAGGTGCAAAATTGTTCCAAACCACCTGGCAGGCACCACATGTCGCCACGTGCCATGCGCTTTCTAGAATCTCTGTCTGATTGTTTCCACCTGGCGAGACTATCGTTTTCGCTAGGTCCCACACTAGTAGCCACTGCTACTGGTTTTTTGGCATTTTGGAGCAGGTTCCAAGGAACCCCAAGCACTTCACATACAATCTATAACACCAAATATGCTTATCCAATTATAATCATATGATTGAATCATAGTTCAACACAATCATATACATCATGAATTCATTGCACCATCACTTAAAGTTTCACAAGAATCTCTTACACATTTTATTTTACCAAATTAGCATGCCATATTGATTTTGGGAACTTCCCAGATTTTCCTGCACTTGTACAACCCTTAATTTCCCAATTCTTCATTCATATCATGTAATTTCCTAGAAAATTAGACAATTATGGTTTTAACCTTTTATACGAATTCCAATCAACTCCAACAACACATCATTATCACAATTTATCACATAAACTCATGATTCCCAACCTTCCTGAGTCTCAATCATGACACATTACCTCCAATTATACAATGGTTCATACAATTTCCTCCATTGAAGCCCTTTCCTAAATTCAAACACAAAGCATTTAATACAATCACACATACAGGTACAATTCAAGCCTCCCAATCATCACAGAAACCACAAGAAACCATAACCTGGAAATCTAGTTCGCACCTCTTGGTTGACAAAACACAACCGCCAGACGGTTCATAAAAAACCCAGAAAATTGGGTTTAGACACATGTTTCGCATGGCAGGACATTAAGACCTCTAGGCGGTTTCTAGAAAAAATCCAGAAACGTGCATAGTCTAGAACAATGGGCAAAAATAGAGATTCATACATATTCCATGCATCGCAGAATCATAAATTTATGATTAATTATGAGATGTAGCTCCCTTAACCTGGAAATTCCATTATAATGGTTCCCCTAATGTTCCTCTTTGCACCAACTTGTCCCACCTTTGATCTCCACCGTTGAGCCCTTCTCTCAACCTTCTAACACTCTCCTAAGCTCAACTGTTTAGGGTTCTGAAACTCCTTTGTTGGCAGGCACACAAAAATATTGGTTCTCCTCACCTTTTCAACCCTAAAACTAATTTTAATTATAATAAAACGAAATTAATTAAAATCTACTACTTAATTTCGTCCTTAATGTCTAATTAAGTCCAATAAACCCCTTGTTTGTGTTCAGATTCATAGAACTTTTCTCCAGCTCTTCACCTACCCAAAATCGTCACCAAGGCAAAAAAATTAAACTATTATGATTTGCTCTTGCCAAGGTTTGAACACATAACTAGAATTTACAAACCAATGCACAACCAACCAACCAATTCATGTTTCATTATAAGCATCCACACAAAAATAATAATACAAAATAATTTAACACAATAATGACATACATAGGACTTGAACCCAAGTCCTCCCATAGTAGCCAAGTACTCTCAACTATTTGAATTATTACTACTCATTTTCTTAACTCTCAACATTAATAGTCTTACGTTTTTTAGTTTTACTAAATTTGAGGATTTCATGATTGTGGTTGTGGTTGGCGATGATCGTTACATGGGAGCAGACGATGTTTCAGGTGGATCTTTAATATTTTGTAAACAATGATTTATGATCTGTCTTGAACTATGTAAACTTTGAGTTGAATTTATGGTTTTGAACTTCGTTGCATTTAATAAAGTTTAAATATTTACGACTTTGGGAAAGAGGTGTTAATAAATGTGATTTTGTTATTTCATATAATTTTATTTTATTTAAATTAGTAATATCCGACCAAGATGTTACATGATACAAATGCAACATGTTCAAAAAAACTATTAAGCTTGAGTCTAGTAGAAACTCCTTTATCAATATCACCAATGATGTTATTATTTGATAGTCCTTTAGGAGTAATGCAATCCTTAGGCAAGCTGTTGCGCACAGGAGTTTCAATTGATTGATTTATATCTTTAGTTGATTCATTTTCAGCTTCACCTTTCTTTTCTTGAATTGTATCTTCCTCATCTACATTAATAGACACTTGATCTTGCAATTTTTGATTTACATTCATCAAATACAATATTGACAGGTTATTCAAAAATCATAAGTCTCGTATTGTATACACCTTATATGCATGATTATTTCTAGCATAACCAAGAAAGATTACTTCGTTAATTTGTGCATCAAACTTGCCAAGTTTTTCTTTACCATTGTTTAAAATAAAATATTTACAACCAAAAACTTTTAGATGAGTTATAAGAGGCCTTATTCCTTTAAAAAGCTCATAAAGGGTTTTTCTTTTTAAAATAGGCCTAATCAACACACAATTTAAAACATAGCTAGCTGTGTTGACTACATCAGCCCAATACCATGTTTTTCACAAACGTTTTCAAACATTTCATTTTGAAACTTTCAACCATGATCACTTTGAATAAAAAAAATTTTACTATATTTTTCATTTTTTAGAACCTTGGCAAGTCTTTTGAAAGCATGATAAATATCATTTTTGGATGCTAAAAATAATGTCCATGTGAACCTAGAAAAATCAACTATTATGACTAATGCATTTTTTATTTCCACTAAGACTCATGCATTGTGAAGGTCCAAATAAGTCCATGTGAAGCAGCTCTAAAGGTATATTAGTTGAATAATATTTCTTAGGTTTAAAAGAAACCTTAGTTTGTTTTCCTTTTCTACATGCTTCACTTATTTTGTCCTTTACAAACTTAAGTTGTGGCAGTCCTTCAACTAGCTATTTTCTTTTTAACCAATTTAAATGATGGATGTGTATGTGACAAAGTATATTATGCCATAACCATGTATCATCATCTTTGTAAGAAAATAGTGTATGCTACTTGATGCATGATGGAGATCAAGCAAGTGGATTTTTTTTACTCTTTTTCTTATTAACACAATACTACCAGATACATCAAATATAAGACAATGATTAGGTTCAAAGATTACTTTATATCCTTTATCACACAATTGGCTTATACTTAACAGATTGTGCCTTAAACCCTCAACAAGGAGAACATCTATGATATTGGATGACGATCCGTTGCTTATGGTTCTTGTTCCAAGAATTCTTCCTTTGTTGTTATCTCCATAAGTCATGAATCCTTCATTCTTTAATCTCAATTTTGTAATTTTTTTCTTGATCACCAATCATATGCCTGGAACACTCACTATCTACGTACCACAAATTCTTCTTATCACTTTTCAAGACCTTTAAAACAGATTAGTATTATATGGTACCCTTAATAGATTGGGTCCAAAAAGGCTAATCCTTTCTTGGTTCTTTGGGATCCATTTCAAATAACCCTTAGATAGATCATACTTTCTTGCATTGCAATTTTTAAAAACATGACCTTTTCTCATAAAATAATTGCAAGCTATGAAAGGCATATAACTTGATTTACTTGTGGAAAAGAATTTTACAAACTTCTTGACTTTCTGGTCACATTCATCAAGCAATTCCTCGAAGAAATGCAACAATTGATAATAATCATTCTTACCTTTTGAGGATAGAGAACTTGTATGATTTGATGATGATGGCTTGTAACCAGCCATGAGACACAAGTTTGCCTTTTCGCTTTCTTCTTATGATGAGTTACTTGTTGAATCATCATTATTTTCCCATGCTATGTAAGAACGTTTCTCCTTAGGCTTGTGTTTGTAAGACCAGTGAAATTTAATTAATTAAATAAATAATTAATTAATAAATGCGGGTCGCGGAAGCTTTTGTGGCATTTAATAGTGGTTGATGTGACGTGGAAAAGTATTAGCTCAAATGGTTGAGAGTACTTAAATGTGTGAGAGGACTTGGGTTTGAGTCCTATGTATGCCAATTATGTGTTATTTCATTATTATTGTTTTAATAACATGATTGTGCGTGTTAATTAAGAATATAATATTTGAATTATATTTGTTGGCATGAAATATGAATTGGCATGATGGTTTGGTATTGACGTAGTAATTGCATGGTTGTGGGTTCAAGCCTTGGGAAACCTAAATTAAACTTTATTTTTGCTAATGTTAGATTGGATGGAATGGGAAGGGTTAAAGGAAAACCCTAACTGAACTAGCAACCAAGGATGGCTGTAAAATAGCCCATAATGGAACAATGAAGGGCAACTAACCACCAATTAAGTTGCATTTTCGTTTTGCATTATTGACCGAACTTTAAAGCACCATTTAAAAGGTAAAATGGGAGTATTAGGAAAGGTTTTGGCAAGGCTGAAATTATACCCAAAAACCAAGCACGAATTCTGAGTGTCGTGAGGCTTGAGTGAGTTTTGGGGGATAAATTGAGAAGAGGCTAAGGAGGCACTTGGTGTAGGGAGAACTTCTAAATTGGCAAAGCTTTAAACGAAGGAAAAACCAAGTTAGGGGAGTTCCTATTGATTGCTTGATTTTTTTTATTGAATGAATCGTGATGGATGAAGGGTTGGGATTGCATTTTATGTGAATATCAGAGCTGAAATCGGGTTTCTGGAATTTTTCCAGAAATCGCCTGGCGGTCACGCACGACCCGCCAGGCGACACAAGCACCAGATCTAGTTTTTGGGTATCATCTATGAACCGCCTGGCGGCAGAGAATAAACTGCTAGGCGGCACGAACATTGTGATGCTGTTTTTGGCTATTTTGGATCTGTTTGGGGGTACCTGTGATATCATCGTGATGTTCATATGCTTAAATGAGAATTTGAGGAGTATAGTTGTCTGTGTATGTTATGGTTCTGCAAAATGCATGAATTCTTGAATGGATTTGGGGATAAGGATTCCTGTTGGGGCAGGGATAAATAAGCATAAGCACTGTCAATGTTGGATGCACTGATTTTGTAGGAAATATGGTTGTATGAATAAAGCATGAACTGTATGATGTGTATTATTAGGTGTTGAATTGATAAATTGGTACATATGTGATTAAATATTCAGTGGATCAATGAACGTGGTATAATTGGGTACTAAAAGAGGTTTAAATGAGTGAAAGTCGTGAAGGATGATATGAGTTATTGGCTATATTGGGATAATTGATTTATGTGATTTAGAAAGTATATTATTTGGTAGTAATTATGAGACGAATATGGGTGAGCTGGTTGAATTGAATATTTTCATATATATATTGATTGGGCAACAATATTTTTGGTTATTCCAATATATGTGCAATTCAGTTCAAATCATGGTAGCAGCAGTTATATGAATATGTGTCTGTAGATCCTAAGACATGGGGTACTCTTGATTAAATAGTTTTGTGTGGGTTAGTTGGTGATGTGAAATGTGAAGTTGAATGTGCATTATTGTTGATTGGATTGTATGTTAGTAATTGAGAATGATGATAGGTGCAGTTGTACAGGTGCATATCAGAATTATAATTGTGAGTGTATGATTTTAAGTAATGCTATACAATGGTTGATTTTATATACATCCATGTTGCGTAGTTTCAAAGAGTGTATGCTATGTTGGTAGTTTTGGTGACTTGACAAAGATGTGTGCATATTGATAAATGATTTGATGGTATGCATAATTGGGTGTGATGTAATCTAATTATAGATTTTGACTAGATTACTATACTGGTACTATAATTTGTGCTTGGATTTGTTTGCGGTCCATAAGGACTCGTTAATGTGCCAAAAACTAGTAGCATTACGCTACTAGTATGGCGTCTGGCGGCGCGAGACAAGCCGCCAGGCGGTAGACAATTAACTCAGTGGCAGTGGTCATTGGATGAGATGGCACCTGGCGGCAAGGGGGGGTTCCGCCAGGCAGAAATTGGAGCAGTAGCAATACTGGGAACTGTGAGGCGCCTGGTGGTAGTGTTGGTTTCACTAGGCAGAAGACGTGCTGCAGAGGCTCTGAAGGAAGCGTGGCCCCTGGCGGTAGGCTTGGACCCGCCCGACGGTGATGGTGCAATAGCACTCATGATGGCGCGTGGCGCCTGACGGTGTGAGATGCCCGCCAGGCGGTCTGGGCCTAGTATCCGCCTAGTGATGTGTGATGCGCGCCAGGCGGATTTGGTTAAGTGTCGGTGCGCAAGGAAAGGTTTCTACACAGCTTTAGGTGATGTTCATGATGCGAGGCTTTGGCTAGGGGTCCAGTTACGAGTGTAATTCGTATTGGAGTAACACATGACCACTCTAGGTTATAGCCTGGTGGTTTAGGAAGTCCAGTGGAGTGTGCGAGTTGTGGCTCGTACGACGAGGTTCGGGTGATTGCCTTCCTCAGTGCATTCTGATGGAGTTTTGGTAGTCTAGAACAGCTACAAACATCATGTTTTTTTCAAGGAGCTCCACTTGGTGTCACGGTGAGATGTTGTGGCAAAGTTATTCCCACATATGGACTATCAGGTGGTGGCCTGTAGTCGGAGGGGCGAGTAGACACTCGTGCAGCAAAGATCGATCATTGATCTCACCTAAAGGGTATAGAAATGATAGACGTCTAATGCAAATGCTGGAAGTGGAGAAGAAAGGAAAAAGGGAGAAGAATACTAACCCGGGGTTAACTTTGAGTTGATGTATTTATTTATGATATTTGTTTGTTTTTATTTACATGAGCTCAGCCTATCTCTGTGTGTGTGGCGATGATCATGTAACTTGTTACATGGGAGCAGATGTTGATGCAAGTGAGCAGGCTGGTGCATAGACACGGAGCGGGGATAGCATGAGAGTCTTTTAATTATTATGTTTAGGAAATAAATTTGTCAACTCTCATGAGTCCTTTTAATATCATTTCCGTTTTATAAACTATGAATTAGTGCTTTTATTGCACGTTAATAAAAGTTTTAAATAATTTCCGTATTTTGGAAAATTGTTGAGAATAAATGACGTGGTTTTATTTAAATTTGTTTCTCATTTATTTTAAATAAGTAATTTCCGGCTAGGACGTTACAGTGTTCCTAATTTCTATATGCATTTTTATCCTTGTTAAAGTTTTGACATTCAATTTTGATATGTCTTTGTTCCCACAATTGTAACAAGTAAAATTAAAAATACTAGTAGATTCATTTCATTTAGAATTGTACCTCCTTTGACTACCTTTGTTACCTCTTCTCTTAAGAAACTTTACAAAATTTTTGACTAGAAGATTTAGGTTCTCATTGTCATTGATTTTAGTCACATCTTCATCTGAATCATCATTCTTCTTAGTGCTTGATTTAAGTGCAATGTCTCTCACCTTTTTATCTCCATTCTCTTGCTCATTCAATTAATTCATCATTATTTCATTCCCTCTTAGCTTTCCAAACAAATAAGCAGTGATCATGGTTAATAAATCCTTAGATTCTAAGATTGTCTTGACTTTAGGTTGCAACCTTCTATCAAGGCACTTCAAGCCTTTGATGTTCACCTTTTCTTTGTCAAACCACATCAACATGCTCTTTCACTTTTACACCTAGTCAAACAAAAGATAAGGATTATCTCTCCTTACCTGGATTTATTGAACAAGTTTGTCCTTGACACTCTTCTGATACTTAAAAAAAATCAACTTTTAGTTTAACCAAAGTTCAAAATCACTTCCTCAAAGTCTCAAGCAATTACTCCAAACCAAAAGAGACTATCACATTTATCTTGTCATAAATATACACATCAAGCATCATAATTATACATTAATCACACACATCAAATGCACACAATAAGAATTGAACACGTATCCACCAACCCATAACAAGACTTTAATCAATTGTACTACATTTCACTTCTATCCTAATTCATAGTTATTAATTCAAAAGGCATGATGCACGCCCAACACCCTTCATGACATTTTTATTTATTTTGGTGATATAATAGAATTATTAATATTTTAAATCTAATAGATTGTATATGAAAAATATTGTTTTATAACTTTAACATTTTCTTCCTAGACAAGGAACAAATTAAAAAGTTTTTTAATTTGGCATTCAACTGATATACATATTTTTTTAGTATATCTTTCTCAATCTCCTCTACGATCAAGAAGTCTCAATTACAATGAACTGTCAATTATAATGAATAATCATATGACACTCTCATAGAAAGAGTGTAAAATATAGCTCACAAGTTACAACTTCACTTAGTGAAGGATTTTAAAATATCCAAACTCTCAACCCAAATTTTTCTCTAAACATTATTAATATGACAACTTCGTTGAGAATTCGAATTGCAGCTCTTCATTTGAAATCTTCTTGATATGGAATGACTTGATCAATTTCTTCAATTTGATTTTTTGTTTGAAACTTCAACGTCATTCTTCAAGACTTCAATTTTTAATCAACTCATACTAGGATATCTTTTTCCATTTATTATTAAGCCCAAACTTGATTTGAATTCTACTCTCTTCAATGTTCACAATTGGTTTGTTAAGTAAACTTTGTGCAACTTGATTTTGCATTTGAATCGTTAGAGCAGTAATATATGACATTCAATCAAAGAGTTCATTCATCAATTATTTCCTAATATTCAGATTATTTGAAAGTTTGATTCAAAAACGTTCTTCTTCCAAAATTTAATTATCAAGAGATAATTTTCTTGAGCGTTTTAATTCATATATCATGTATTTCAACAATTGAAGATTCAAAATGTGCCAAAAAGAATGAGTTCTCCGTCTTCGAGTACCAAAATCAAACCAAAAGGGTGCATGTGCAACACTAAAAACGTTAATGGCTAGGAGCTAGCTTGTTAAGAGAAGAGAAAAATACACTAGAGTGAAGGACTCACATTCTTAAAGAGAAAAGGAGGTTGTTTGTGCTCTATAATGAATGAATTTAACTCGCCTATATAACGAGTTTGAGTTGGGTTAGAAGTGAGTTGACTCGTGACTCATCAACAACCTTTTACATCATTTTCATTATAATTATTTACTACTTTTAATTATTTAGATTATTAGTTATGCTTTTTTTAGGACTAGATTGTTGTCCAATAATGTTTGAATAGTGTGGGTGTTTAATTTATTTTTTTGTCCAATCATATAAGTGAGGACTTTAATCTTTAGTTACAATATTTACAATATTGTTTATCAATTATGATTGATGTTTAATTAACTAGGTGAATATCTTAACTTTTGTAGTATAAATAGGTAGATCAAGTAATTCACTTAAATTGTATATGATAAATATATATAATAACTAAGAGAGTAAAATATGTTTAAACGAGTCAGCCTAGTTAACCCATCAACCAATGGTAGGTCAAGTTGGGTTTTGTAAAATGTGAATTAGGTTTAGTAACATCAGTTTTTACTCATCTCATGGTGAACCAACCTATGTGTGGATTAACTCCCTTTGACACACCTAAATGAAAATCAAACCTCTTCCTTCTATAAAAAAATGATGATGATTATGATGATGATGATGACGACTCCGATGACAACTAGTTATTTTTAAGTTTAATCATTTATAATATTAATATGATTATAATATTTATTCCTTTTAATTTTATTACATTCAAAACAATTTATATGTGTGATACATTTTATGATTATAATGTGTTTTATTTACAATATTTATTTGTACCTTGTTTCCTTTAAATTATGATTAAATAGTGAAATTAGCATGTTTAAACAACATCCACTCATTATAATTGACATTGATTCACAGTCGTTTAAGTGAACAATGTTTGTTCCAATTGACCAAATTTGCAATTGTCACTTAAGTGTGTCTAAGCTCACCTTAAGCAACAACTGACTATTCCACTTACTCGACTTTGAGCTTACATCAACCAAGAACAAGTACTTTTTCTTGATTAAAGCAATATCTTTCCACTTTAACCAAAGCAATTGTTCTCACAACAATTAAGTTCTTGCTTCAAGCCACGTGTTTTCATTCTAAATACAATCAATTTAAGCAAAACTTCATCTCACCAAATGATTATGTATTTTGCGACAAATTTTCTCATTATAACTTGTGATTACTTAATGTTATGTTCTTAAGCATTTTTGTATAAAAAAAAGGGGTTTATACCCGTATGTTTAACATCATAATCTATGACAAAAATATATCTTTTATCACAAACTTTATGACTCTCCTTAGGTTAAGACATCAAATTTTGTAATAGTGTTTTTTTTAAAGTTGATGATTTATAACATGTGTTTACTACAAATAATAATAATAGAGTATAATGGGATGCCACTACCTATTTTGCAATTGAAGTAAGACCTAAATTGAATTACGAGAAAATTGTTAATAACCTACGAATCAAATTCCTTTGCAATAATTCGTCAAAAATTTTCGTTTACTAATGGTTTCCCATTAGTTAAAAATTTGTTTTTCTATAGAATGGTCGTCGATATATTTTACTGACGGATTGGAAAATCCATTGCTAATTACTGAAGATTGCAATTCCGTTGATACTTCCAACGGAATCCCATCGTTAGTAAAATTTGTATGTAAATATTGTGATTTGATCTTCTTCTTCCTCTTCATCCTCTTCTTCTTCTTTTTTTATTTTTTATTTTTCTTCTTTTTCTTCCTCCTCCTCCTTTTTTCCTCCTTGCCCTCCTACTTCTCCACCGTTATCGTCATTGCATTCGTCGTCACCTCCTCTAGCTCTTCTTGTTTCTCCTATTCTTCTTCTTCCTTCTCCTCCAACTACAACAACTCTAACATCCCGACCGAATATTACGAATTTAAATAATAAAATAAAGAATTAAGCAACAACTTCATTAAATAATACCTCATTTCCCAAAAACGCGGGAAATTTAAAACATTTTATTACTTCCAATTAAAATCCAAAATCCATAATTTGCAACTGGAAATAACATAAAAGCCTCTCATAAGAGTTTACAATTTATTTCAAATCAAAAACAACACTCCCAAGCTTTCCCCCGCTTCGTGGCTAAGCATCACTAGAACCACCTGCAACAACATCATCTGTTCACATGTACCACATACACGATCATTGCCAAACACAAGCAGATAGGGTGAGCTTAACAGATAAAGCATATAATTATATTTATATACATATATAAATCACTTATATATACTTCATGCAATCACACTAAATGAAATCCCTCCTTAGATTCCATATCACCTGGCCACAACCAGGTTATTCGTGATCTACCTTTTCTAGTGTTTACCTCAAGGTGACTTGCTGCCATACCTATCGGCCACAACCGATAAAGCACTTGTGGGAAACCATTGCTATGGATCTCACATCGTAACGCCAGGTGGAGTTCCCAAATACGAACATAGTCTGCAACGTCCCAAGACTACCAAACTCGTTAGTTAAATACTGAGAAGGGCAATCTATCTAGACCCATCCGTACTGGCCACAACCAGCACACTCACACCAGCAATAGTCGCCAACCCGAGCTCAACTCAATGGTTCCTCGTGTTCATTTGCCATCCCAAGCTCAACTCGAGGGATTCCATTCTGAGATCAACTCGAGGAATGCCACGTGCTTAACCCCTATCCCGAGCTCAACTCAATGGATACGTTCCGAGCTCAACTCAAGGAACACCAGCAATCCCACCTTTGAAGCATCACCAAAAGTCTTGTAGATCACGCATGTAGAAAATCCAACAAACCGAGGCTGCAACAGCAAAATTGCCTAGCGGGGGACACGTACCGCCAGGCGTTGCCGCTTCTAGATCGCCTGACGGGTGACGCGTACCGTCAGGCGTGTAGCGCCTCAGATTTCTTCCTTGATGTAGATACCGCTTGGTGGGAAGACCCTCCCCGTTAGGCGCACCAGTTCCAGTGACTCTTTGTTCTAACGCTTCCGCCTGGCGGAGCCTAACTTGCCGTCAGGCGACATACCAGTAACTGCACACTGCTAGTTTTCCTCGAGCACTACAAGTCCTTACCCAAGTGTTTTCGCTTATGGCATTCATACTTCATCTCCAAAATAGTCACTTTTGTCATGCCATGTATCACATATAGCACAGTTTCGTTATTTCTTAGTAGATTCATAGATTCACATTATTTAGCTATCCACCCATGCTCCAAATTTCGTATTTCCATACACCCTATGGTCTAATTTCAAGTCTACCATTAAAGTGTCTTAGTATAGTTCACACTAGTTGCTCACTTCCAATAGGAATTATTCTCACGTAAGAATCCTTATTCTACAATAAACCTATATCGCATTCCTCTCTAGTGCATATTCATTTGACACTTCCAGTTCTTAATGGTTTAGAACCCCAATTTCAGTCACGTTTTGATTTAATAAAGTTCCTAATGGCACTGTCCTTACCATACAAATTCTCCACACTTTCACTCATCTCAATCGAATTTATACTGGTAGATTATATACCTATTATTATCATACAACTAATCCCACATAGTTACCATTCATCATTACTCAAGGTTTATCAATCAAATTCCCACTTACACTCTAAGAATAGCACGCACCTGTATTTTTACTAAAGCCAGCATTTCCAGCAACTCTCGCAACAATGCATAATCCATTTCGTCTGAGATGGCGCTTGGCGGCAAGCCCCGTGCCGCCAGGCAGTGCATACAGTTCTCGGCAATTTCCCAGAATTCCTGCACCTGCACTACTCTTCTCTCCAAGATTCCTCCAATGCGAATTGACCACACACTTCCAATTATTGAACAATCCAAACAAACTAATTTTTCCATTTCAATAATATAAATACTCAATTTAAATTCCCGATATTTGATCCCAGAGGCTAAAATTCTCAAATCATCAAACCCTGAAACATCTCTCCACTATTCCATTCGATTACACCCTCGATTATGTGAATATACTCACCGTTTGACATCACAAACATCCTTTAATGATTACAGTTAACTTTCCCTCCGATTAAAATTAACCTAGAACCTAGAAAATATCAAAAACGAGGGAAAAAGGTTCGCGTCGCCTGGCGGTTGTTCATCACCGCCAGGCAGTTCAAGCCAAAACCCAGAAACTGGATTAATCACCAAGCGTCGCCTGGCGGGTAGAGTAGTGCCACCAGGCAGTTCCATCTCTGGAACCCAAAAAACACCACAAAAATAGCATAAGCCGCCTGGCGGCTTTGAATGCCTACCAGGCGGTTTCTGGAAAACTTCCAGAAACCCAGAATTCACGTGACAGTCAATGATTTATACATGTACAAGCTATTCATAAAGCAATTAAACATAACACACATAAGTAGCGAGTTCTAGCTCCCCTAACCTAGTTTTCCCTTGCTTAAAACTTGAGAAATCCAAGGTTCTTCTTTAAGGCAACAAAAGTCTTCTTAGCACTCCCTCCAATTAGCTCCTATGCTCCCTCTCACAGCACCAAAACACTCAGAATTCACCCTCTCAATGTGAATAACGAAAATCAACTCAAAGCTCTCTCCTTCTCTCTCAAAACTCACTTAATTGTGTGTTAATTACTCTTAATTGTCCTAAAAACGAAATTAACATTAAAGAGAATGTAATTACCAATCAAGGTCACTTATGGGCTGTTTTTCCAACCTCCCTTTGTTGTCCACTCAGTTAAGGTTTTCTCTACCCCTTCATATTCAAGCCAAAAACTAAGTTTAGCAAAAATTAGCAAAAATAAAGTTTAATTTGGTTCTATCATCCATGCATAACCATCAAACCAATTCATATTTCTTATTGATTGACATGATTCAATAATTATATTATTTCTCAACATGATCAACATATATTTAAAATAATTAACAAATAAATAACACAAAATTTGGCATACATAGAACTTGAACCTAAGTCCTCTCACACAATTAAGTACTCTCAACCATATGAGCTAGTACTTTTCCATGTCATACAATTTAGAATTTAATTCCATAAAGGCTCTCGCCACCTGCATTTATTAATTAATTAAATTTCACGGGTCTTACAACAACGACAATCATCACATTGTTGTTGCTGCCACTGGCTTTGGCTTCTCCTCTCCAATTTTTATCTCGCCTTACTTTAAAAATAAAAAATCCCATTAAACATGATAGAAAATTTGTCACTCATTTTAATGATGTATTTACCCACGAAAATATTCGTAGGAAATGTGAATTATAAATTACTGACAAAACTTACTGGTGAATTTTACCGTTAGATTCATGACCCACAAAAACATTTGTCGATAGAGAATTCATTGATAGTTGGTAAAATCTGTCAATAAATTTAACTTTTTTGATGAATTTTTTTTTTGTTGATATAATTACATCAATAATTACAAAAATTCTTATAATAAACTAAAAATAAAATATCTGAACGAAACAATACAATTATTCCATTTTTTAAAAGTTCTGCTGGACAAATATCATAACTTTTCTTATCATTTTACATATTCACAATCAATTAAATGTATACTTATTACCGATGTAATTTGAAAAATTATTATTATTATATTAAAAAATCTATCATTCTTAACAATTTTTTTTATTAGCAACAAAGATAAATACATAAACAATATATCTTAACAATTTATTACTAGATGAAAGAGTTTATACACTACTAACTATTTTTCTAACATACATACCATAGAGTCTATAGTTTTGTTTTAAGATTGAAGCATCCAAATAAATAAATAAATATATATATATATATATATATATATATATAAAATTTTGATGATAAAAAACTTATTTTAATATTTTTTTCTTTAAATAATTTTACTACATATATGATCATGTGCTAATGGAAATTTTGTAGTGTATTTGTTTTTCTCTTTCTTCTTTATTGGCAATCCCACATATAGTTAATTAGTACAACACATGAAAAATGTTTGCTATGTATAATCATAAACACATAAGAATGAGTGATAGACAAAACATCAAAATAGTACAATGTTTTTTCAAAATTATCGAAATGGTGAAAGTTTATAAAAAATTGAAAATAAGGACAAGTTGTGTTAGCTTAATACGATTTCATTGTGAAAAAATTATGGTACGACTTTATTGTGAAGAAGTCGTGATAGCTTGGTACGACTTTATTATGAAGAAGTCATGCCAGCTTGGCATGACTTTAGTGCATTCTCATATCTTTTTAAACTTTAATAGAAGTTGTTCCACCATGGTATATCTTCAGATTGTGATATAAACTAAAGTCGTTCAGCTTAGTACGACTACGGTCCGGTGTAATTTAAAAAAGAATTAATAGAAGTCATGTCAGCTTGGTACCCCTTCAATGTTGTCATATAAACCGAAGTCATGCAGATTGTTACTACTTCATGTTAGTAATTTTGGGTCATGCATATATATGATACATAATTAAATGTGTTAGGGCCATTATTTATAAAGCCAAATAATAAAGTGATCTGACTAAATTAAAGATTTGGCTAAAGGCATATGTCATGAAATAAATATTGTGTAGAGACCAGTTAGTAATTTCTAATTTGATGAGGGGCCAAATTAGAAATACTAAAACTTAAGTAATTCAGTTTATAAATGGTAGTGGTCCCCTTCTGAGAGCACACACAGAGTCATAACGTACTTTTCCTATTCCTTTCTCCCTATCCCCATCAAGAGAGAAAACCAAAGGGAAATAAAGGTGCTTTACAGGAGGAAGATCGCTATATCATTAGTGCTCTCTAACATTATCGTTATGGCCAATTCAAGTACGCTTCCATTTACTTTTTACAACATGATTATCAGTATGAGATATTGTGTGAGTTTATGATTGATTATTAGGATCATATTATGCGTTTATGCTTACATGTGGTATCAAAGCCACCCATACCTGATTCATGTCTGTCTTTGGTTAATTTAATTAATTTTAATCAGAACCCTAAATCCCTAATTCTAAAACCCTTAATCCCAATTTTGATTTTGGGATAAAAAACCCCAAATTGAGAATCCTAGGGTTTCTTAAAACCTTAATTCTGCACTGCCATATCTCTCTCGTGTGAACCAAATTCAGAACCCTAATTTTGGAATAATCCCCAAATTCAAAATTGGAACCCTAATCACGTTATCTTCTCCATCTTCGCGTCATCGTTCTTCGTCTCCGGCTGCCGCAACGGCTGCGTCGTGGTGGTTTGCATGTTGTTACTGCGACGGTGGTTCGCGTCAGCGCCAGTCATGGTGGAGGATGTGGTGGCCTGCGCGTCGTGGTGGTTCATTGATCACAGCGTCAATGATGGCTTTGTCTATGGCAGTTTCGCATCGCGAGGGTTTCGCATTTTGTTTCTTGTTCCGCCGCATCTGCAGTCACGGTGGTGATGATCTGGTTCGTCGCATATGCGTCAATAATTTTATTTATTTATTTTATATATTTTTTGGTTGTTTAATATATAAAATAAATATAAATTTGGTTTTGGAATAAATAAATAATCAAATTTTGGTTTTATTTAACATTTTAAATGAGTTAATTGAATCAAGAAGTCACCAAAGTGACCTCTCTTGAGTAGATAGTTCGTGAAAAATGTTAAATGTTGGTGTTGATCGGTCCAAAGGAGGATTAATATTTGGCCGAATTGCATACACACATGTGATGATAAACATGTGATAATTATAAGGATTTGCTTTGTCGATGATAAATTAATCCACAGATTGGTTTGTTGTTGGACGAGCTTTGTTATCAATGTTTGATCATTACAACCAGATACCTCTAGTAGTTGATATTACTATCCAAAGACTTGATATTAATGGTTCATTGGGTGTTTTGGGATGGGTTAAACCATTATTTGAATTTTTTTATAATGATTTATTTTATTATGTGAGCATAATAAGTTATTCCTCTTATTTTATACATAGCTTCAGTTGCTTCTGTATCTGCCAATGTGAATTTTGTTCCGATCCTCAATGGAACAAATTTTAAGTACTGGAAGGAGAATATTGAAATTATTTTTGGCTGCATGGATCTGGATCTTGCATTAAGGACTGAGCAACCCCCTACTCCTACAGCGGATAGTACTCCTGAACAGAGGAGAGATCATGAGAAGTGGGATCGCTCAAACCGCATGAGCATAATGATCATTAGGCGCGGCATCCCAGAGGTGTTTAGAGGCACTATTTCTGAAGACATTACAACTGCCAAAGAATTCCTTGCTGAGATTGATAAGCGCTTTTCAAAAAGCGATAAGACGGAGGCAAGTACTCTTCTTCAGAACTTGATCTCCATGAAATATCAAGGTAAAGGAAATATCAGGGAATATATTATGAGCATGTCTAATATTGTCTTCAAACTCAAGGCACTAAAGCTGGAAATCTCAGAAGACTTACTCATATATTTGGTGTTGATTTCTCTTCCTGCACAGTTTAATCAATTTAAAGTATCTTATAACTGTCAAAAGGATAAATGGTCTCTTAATGAGCTCATTTCATATTGTGTGCAAGAAGAGGAAAGACAAAAGCAAGACAAGACAGAAAGTGCTCATTTTGCAAGCACCTCAAAGGCTAAGGGCAAAAGAAAGAGATCGGAGGATCCCAAGAAGAAAGTTGCTAAGGGTCCAGAACAAAAGAAACAATCTCAGGAAAGCAAATGTTTCTTTTGCAATAAGACTGGACATGTAAAGAAGAAATGTGCCAAATATCATGCTTGGCGTGCAAAGAAAGGTATGTTTCTTACTTTGGTATGTTCTGAGGTCAACTTAGCGTCAGTACCTAGTAACACTTGGTGGTTAGACTCAGGTGCAACTACTAACATCAATGTTTCTATGAAGGGTTGCCTAAACTACCGGAAGATAATTGATTCTGAAAGATGGATATATGTTGGAGATGGCAAATTGATGGAGGTGGAGGCTATTGGGAATTTTAGATTATTATTATGTATTGGTTTTTATTTGGATTTGAAAGACACTTTTGTTGTGCCGTCATTTAGACGAAATTTAATTTCAGTTTCTTATTTGGACAAATCCGATTATTCTTGTTCATTTGGAAATAATGAATTTAGTTTGTCTTTTAATTCAAATATTGTTGGAACTGGTTCACTTTTGGCTTATGATAATCTATATTTGCTTGATACCGTGACCACCTATAATGAAACCCTCAATACGGAATCTCATGGTACTAAACGTAAAATTGACAATACTCAATCAAGAGCATTATGGCACAAGCGCTTAGGTCACATCTCTAAAAATATAGTTGAACGACTTGTGTCAAATGGAATTTTAGAGTCCATTGACTTCACAAACTTTGATGTTTGTGTTGAATGCATTAAGGGCAAACAGACCAAAGCGAAGAGATTAGGTGCATATAGAGTTTCAGACGTCTTAGAGTTGATTCATACGGATATTTGTGGGCCATTTCCTACACCTTCTTGGAATGGTCAACAATACTTTATATCATTCATAGACGATTACTCAAGATATGCATACTTATTTCTTATA
>Ga0214543_1007460_pt1 | contig 18745 bp, 5 predicted proteins | sample CNSS2metaG_FD_160094 | JGI IMG/M metagenome (GOLD analysis project Ga0214543, IMG submission 160094) | Root nodule microbial communities from cowpea collected in UCLA plant growth center, Los Angeles, California, USA - CNSS2 | ecosystem: Host-associated > Plants > Roots > Nodule | place: USA...
TTTAGTTTGTGAATTTTGTGTTGAATAGTTAATCTGAGACAGGGATTTGCAAGTGAAGAAACAGAGGCAACCTTGAATTTTCATTTTCGATTTTATAAATTGTCGTGTTTTCTGCCTTCCGTGTGTGCTTTGATTCATATACCTATCTTTCGGAGGTTTCTTTTTTATTGTTGGTTCATGGGATTTGTGTTAATGTAAACTCTTGAGCTTTTTTATTTGTGAATTTGTGTTGAATAATTAAGCAGAGACAGGGATTTGCAAGTAAAGAACCAGTACAGCCTTGAATTTCCATATTTATAAATTTTGTTGTCTTCTGTGTAGCTTTGATTGATATACCTATCTATCAGAGGTTTCATATTTATTGTTAGTTCAAAGTATTCGTGTTAGTTTGACTCTCGAGGTTTTTAATCTACTGCTTGACGTTATTCAATTCAAGTTATAATGTTCACTTTGTGCTCGGTTAATTGAGAAACAATCTTTCGGTGGAAAATTTGAGTCAACAACTTGACAAGATGATTCCATAAACTTTCTTTCCTCGTCAATTGTGAACATTTTGGATTAAATTGAGAGCACTGTTTTCTGAGTTGACTTGTTATATGGTTCTATTTCTTATGTGAATTAAAACTGGTGTTGTATAATCACGGGTAACTGACTTTAGTTACATGTGTCTGCTATCCGACAAATTACTAATTTTTCATGTTGTACACTTTTGGTAGTGCTTTTAATAAGCACTTCAAGTTTTATTATGGCTAGGTACTTTTGGCTGGTCTCTCAAACTTACGTTTTAAAACCATATCAATTCAAATGAATAGAACTTGGTTAAAAGTCTGAAATTGGCAGCGCCAGGAAACAAAGCTGTTCTTCTAAGCAGTGACAGTGAAATTTACTTATCACTGATCCCCATTGACAATAATTATTTTGTCAATGTGATTCTGATTTTGGTGGTTTGAAAGTGAGGACAGGGTGTTAGTAATGCATAGATTCATCAACCTATCCATTGTAAAGTAAAGAAGACAAACCTAAGTTTTCTAGGTCTGTCAAATGTTTGATATATTAGCTAACTACACCTAGTAATCAAATCAACATGCATTTAAATTCAAATGTGTGCATAGCTATTTTTTAGAACACGGAAGAATTACATGAACAGACATTGGTTGACATGTATTTATGGCCACCACTATCTATTTTCAAACTTATCCTATTCACAAATGGTGTTCAATAAGTAAATTCTGTTGTTGCTACTCTGCAAGACAAGTTTGTTTTTTAGTGCCGTCAGTTTCAGACTTTGACAAATACTTCCAGGCTTATGAATTTAATGTTTTTGAAACATTAAACCTGGAGGGCTTATGAAAAGCACAATCAAAGGTCTGCAACATAAAAAGTAGCAGTTTGTGGCATTGTTGTTTTCATGGTGAAATCATTGAAGTCAGTCTCTCATGACTATATAATCACCAGTTTTAATTCACATTTGAATTAGAACAACATATCAGAGCACAATGCTCTCAATTGAAAAAAATTTCATCATTGGCAAGGAAAGAAAGTTTATGGAATCATCACCATGTCAAGTTAACTCAATTTTCTCCCAAGAGATTATTTCTCGATTAACCATGCACCATAAAGAAGACATTATGACATGAATTGCAGCAAGCCACATTGCTGATTGATGAATCTATGTATTAGTTGCATCCAGTATCGTTATTCAAATCATATCTATGCATTAGAAGGCTGTGAATGAATTTTGAAGTAATTCAAATGTGTTTGTATATTGATTAGGTATCAGAAAATTAGAAGTGCTTACTATGGAAACTAAAATATTAATGGATAGTCCAAATCTGTGTAACATCAAAATTTTGGCCAAAGCTCTCTCTTGCAATATTGAACCATGTGTAACTTAAACTTGTGAATTGGATAATGTGTAACAAAATTGCAAAAATGATAATAGTTATAGATCATATTTGAATTTAGAAATCCAGTATTATTTCCGTATATCCTAAAATTTTTCTTTCTCTGCAAATGCTTTGATATTGTTGGTGAGTGTGAGTAATGTTTTAATTCTGTTCAACTTTGGATGTATAATTTTTTCTTCGCTAACTGCAGAAAAAACGTTGGGGAGGCTGCTGGAGCCAATATTGGTGCTTTGGATCTTGTAAAAGCAGTAAAAGCAGCAAACGAATTGGCCATGCTGTCCTTGTTCCTGAACCTGTTGCACCAACTGGTCCAGCTGCTGCTGCTGCTGCTACTGCACCACCAAATCCTTCAACTGCCATTGTAATGCCATTCATTGCCCCTCCATCTTCTCCTGCATCTTTAATCCAATCTGATCCACCATCTGCTATTCAATCACCGCCTGGATTACTTTCACTCTCTTCTCTTGCGGCCAATGCTTACTCTTCTGGTGGTCCAGCATCCATGTTCACCATTGGTCCATATGCCTATGAGACTCAACTAGTTTCTCCGCCCGTATTTTCCAACTTCACAACTGAACCATCCACTGCTCCTTTTACTCCCCCACCCGAATCTGTGCATCAAACAACGCCTTCATCCCCTGACGTTCCATTTGCTCAATTGTTGGCATCTTCACTGGACAGGGCTCGGAAAAGTAATGGGAATCAAAAGTTTGCATTATACAATTATGATTTTCAGCCTTACCAACAATATCCTGGAAGCCCAGGTGGCCAACTGATATCACCTGGATCAGCATTTTCAACTTCTGGCACTTCTACCCCGTTTCCTGATAGACCCCCTACTCTCGAATTCCGCAAAGGGGAAACACCAAAGATCTTGGGTGTTGAACACTTCTCCACCCAAAGATGGAGTTCAAGACTAGGATCTGGATCATTGACACCAGATGGTGCTGGGCAAGGTTCAAGACTTGGCTCAGGATCCGTGACTCCTGACGGTGTTGGGCTTGCTTCGCGGATAGGTTCTGGGTGTGTGACACCTGATGGTCTGGGGCAGGAATCCAGAATAGGTTCTGGCTGCTTGACACCTGATGGTGCTGGGCCCACCAATCAAAACATCTCTGTGGAAAACCAGATTTCTAGGGAAGCAACTCTTGCTAACTCGGACAGTGGACATCCAAGTAATGCAACATTGGTTGATCACAGAGTTTCATTTGAATTAACTGGGGAAGATGTTGCTCGGTGTCTTGCAAATAAAACTGGGGTATTGCTTAGAAATATGTCAGGGTCCTCACAAGGTATACTGGCCAAAGACCCTGTTGACAGAGAAAGGGTGCAAAGAGACACCGATACTAGCTGTAATGTGTGTACAGAGAAAACAGATGACAAGCCATACAATCGTACAGGAGAAGGAGAGCAATGCTTCCATAAGCAGAATTCTGTAAATTCTTCTAAAGAATTCAATTTTGACAGCAGTAAAGGAGTGGTTTCTGGTACTGGTGGCAGTGGCTCTGAATGGTGGACTAACAGGAGGGTTGCCGGGAGGGAAGGTAGATCAGCCAACAGCTGGGCTTTCTTCCCAATGTTACAGTCAGAAATGAACTGAGGTTTAGTTTACTACAAAATGACTTAACCTGTATGGTATAAAGCAAAAAGGATTTTCCATTTCTCTGCAGAACCTCTAGTATACTGAATGTATATTTGAAGAAATTGTCTTGAATTCTGTTCATCATATGCCTTTAGAAGAATTTGCAGTAAAAGAATGATTGAGCAAGAGTCAGTTGAAACAACAGTTGTTATATTCCTTTAGGACCCAAGGTAGAATGCAAGGGAAGCATAGTGGTAGTAGGTAGGGTACCGATAGTGGGTTATATTTATATAATTATGTGAAACATTGCTTCTTGCATTTCATCGTTTCAAATATACAGAAATAGCCAAGTATATGTATTCCGTGTTGTGGATTATTGTATTATTTCCTATCCAATAATAAAAAAAAAATATTATATTATCCTTTTCATAATTATCACTATTCTTTTTTAACAAAAAGGGGGGAGCAATTGGATTCATAGAAAACCTGCATATTTTGATGGGGTCATACGTTTACATGCCTCTGCAATTGTTTCAAAGGTGGGGTAGTTTTCCAATACATGTGGTGCTCATAGGTGGGTTCCCTATACAGCTCTCTGTTTCTACATGTTTACCTGTATTTGTGCCTTTTAATTAATGCAGTGCAGCAATGGGGGAGCTACACACACCTAGCAAAAACACAACTTGGTACCCATCTGCCACAAACTGAGGCATGGTCCCCTTCCATGAATGTGCAGTTCAAAGGCTGCAATCAAGTCCTTCTGGCTCATCATTTGCTGGTTGGTTCACTTTGATTCGTCATTTCAACTTTTCAATCCAAAGAAAAAAAAATTATAAAAATGGAAAATTTTTAGAAAGTGATTTTAATATCAGATGGCAGGGGTGTATGTTTGTCATCCGGGGACCCTTATAGGGTGCATTGCACTGTGTTGTGTTGTTTGTCTTAGTTGTTTCTTCTTGTCTTGCCAAGTCCACAAATGTTTCGCTTTCGGGTCCAACCCTTCAATCATAGGTAGGGATCAAACTTTTCTCTTGACCTTGTCTGAAAAGGGAAAAGCTTGCAATTCACAACCATTGGTTAACCTCCACTGCTAGTTAAAAACTTGCACGATCAAATGCACTATGCTCAACTGAAAAACTGTGTTGCCTTCCTATTTTTAACCTTACCTAGGTTATAGTACCATTTGATATCTTGCAAAGTCTGTACCTTTCTGAATCACTGTCTATATAAAATAATCTTATATTCACTTCTATCTACAACTAAGTTTTTCTGAATTTGTAATGCATTTTATCACTTATATTACTTTTTGTTTGAGTTAAGGAATTTCTGAAACAATTTTACATTATTTTTTAAGTAATGGATTTTTGCACTGTAATTCACTCTTAACAATCTCACATATTATGTGTTACAACTGACAATTATAATTGTGATTTGACTTGTTCTTCGATGGGGTATAACACGATTATTGATCATGAATCTGGAATTACAATTATTAATTGACTTGTCATTATTTTATCTCATTCTTCTATACTTTCCTTCTCTATTTGTTGTTACGTTAAAATTTTCAATCCTTCACATCACAATTCTTTTGAAGGGAACTTTTTAGCTCATACTTTTCTTCTGCAGCCTCCATAAGTATTAAAATCTTCATTTTTACCTTTCGGTTTAAAGCTTTTTTTTTTTTCTTGAAATGTGAATTTGAAAATTTCTGATATTGCACAATCTAAACCTAAAACATATAATAGATTACGTAATCCAGAACAATAATTTAAAAGTTAATTTTAATTTTTAAGTTGTATAATTCGAAATTCAATTTTAACTTTTAGACTGTGTAATTTAAGAATCTTTTGGATTATACAATCTGAAAATTATCTTTTTAGATATATAAAAAAAAGATTTCTAAATAGTATGATCCTATTTTTTTTATGGAAAAATGACTGTACATATTAGTTTCTGATTTCATATTCTTACCTTTTTTTGTAAGATTTCGTAGATTTCACAAGTTAGAAACTTTTTTATGATGTAGAATCCTGGGACATTCTTTCATGAGTGCACAACACAACACATCAACAGAGTGGCGGTGAGTAAGGGGTGACAGTAGGGGTACTTTTGTCTTTCACATACCCTATGGGGTGCAGAAGAAGACCATGGGAGTGCAAAACGAAGATAGGATTGTGAATTGGGCCAGTCCATTTAGAACAGGTAAAATAACAGGTCAGGGTATATGAAATTAGTAAAATAATTATAATTCTATACCATTTTTTCACACTCTGCTGTTTTTTAACATTCTAACAACTAGTTTTTGAAATATATAATAATAATTTAATGAGATTTAGGAACTATAAGCATCAAAAGTTTGAGAAAATGAAATTCACGTAAGAAAAATTGTAATGAAACATTACCAACAATTACTCATTAAGAATATAACTTTGTTCTTCTACCAAAGTATAGCACTCATGTAGCACAATAGCCAACCCTAATGGGGATGAATGATATTTTATAATTCCTACTTATTGTCTTTTCTTGAGAAATTTACGTAAAGAGGACATTTTAAAAAAATATTACGAAATTGATAGATTTTAAAATATAGAATGAATAAATAAGTCGTTTATATAAAACACGTAATTGAAAAAGAAAGACAAGTTTCCAAACACAATATTAAATTCAATAATTAAGTATATTTTTAGTTTATGTAAATTAACTAGTTTTAATTTTTTAATTCTCATTAATTTTCATCTTTATAAAATTTGAAATCATTGTTATTTATTTGCGTTAATTTTGATTTTAGTCTGAATGTTCTTTTATAAATTTTATCCCTCCAAAATTTCGAATCACTACTTTTATTCTCTAATATTTATTTTAAGATACATAACTAACATTTATTTTAAAAGTTTTAATAACTTTTTTAAGTGTAACTACAATGCAAAAATAGAATCAAATCGTTAGGTTAGGAGGACAAAATTTTCGTTATAATTTTATATGCACAAAATTTTATATAAACTTTTAAAATGATTTAAATTTCATTAATAGGTTTAAAAATATTAATAAAAAGTTATATTTACATTTATAATCTCACAATTTCTAAAAAAAAAATATAAGAGAAGAAATTTACAAAGAATATTTAATTCACAAAAAATTTATAGTCAAATAATAAAGGATTGTTAACAGAAAATATTAAAGATATAATTATTTATATCATTAAAATAGTAATAATAAAGGATGGAAAATATTATTGAATATCCATGGATAATATAACATTTCCAATAAATATAAATTTAGTGAGAAACATAAAATTTGTAACTAAAATTAGAATCATTATTTGTGGCATTACCAAGCTTGACTTGTTCCCATTATATTTGCTTTCCCTTTGTGAATGACATAAAGAGTTGAAGCTCTTTTTCTTCTTTCCGACAATGACATACCGTTATCAGTTTACCCATTCACATGGCAGTTCCTACAACCCTAAATTTTCAATTGAAGACATGTTGTTGTAACTTCCCACTCCAAGCTTCTATAATCTTAGTTATTAAAGTGGTGGTTCCAACTAATGATATTAAAAGCATACAAATAATCCACATACTATGCCATAAAATATTTACTAAAAAATGATATAATATAATATTAAAAGTATACGTATCTTGTATGATATTAAGACCTAGATAGACGATAAAGATAATAGTTTTGAATATTTTATGGTATATTTATAATAATTGTTTACTTTACATTAGTTTACATTAAAATATTTCATTCACCAATTAATCTATGAATCAAAATCGGCTTGTAAGATGAAATTTGCACAATTGAGGTATATTTATCTCGTGCGTAGAATTAGAAAATAGTGGATGGTCCGTTAGCGACCCGATAGCGGGTGGAATAGAATATCCAAGAAGATAGACTCTAATCTAACTCTGATATCATGTTAGAAGTGAAGTTTAAGCCTAACTCAATCCCACAAAACCGACTTGTAAGGCGAGGTTTGTACCCCACTTATATATTATGAATTGACCTTATCTCTAGTCGATGTGGAATTTCCAACAAATGTCATTTGGATGAGAAATATGCAGTTAATGTTTCATGAAAAATATTCGATGTATATCTAATGTGGATAGACGCTACATGTAGAAGAAAGCCTTATTTGAAGATCTCAACGACTAAAAGGGATTTATGACGTCTCTTTCTTCTTAACTTCTATATATAAAAGATTTATTTAAGAATAAAGGACTGACAATAACCAACATACGAATGTATGCTCTAGCTCAAGTCCTAGTTGTGAGAAAAACAATGTTTATGTTCTTTAACAAGTTAAAATATATAGTTTTTTGGATATCAATCACCTTTGGACATTAGCTTCTTTTAATTAGTAAACTTGTAATCATTTACATCACACTCTTCTTGAAACAAAGTTAGGGTTTACGTGCATGAATGGTGCGTGAACGGCGCGCGAACAGTGCACGAATGGTGCGCGAACGACGTGACAATCGGTGCGGCGAATGGCGCGACGAACGAAATGGCGAATCGAGCGACGAACGAAGTGGTGAATCGAGCGATGACGACAAAGCGAAACAAAGTTAGGATTTTAAAGAAAGAAAATGGAGACGAGAAAGTATAATTTTGAAAAAAGAACGGAGACGAGAAAGAGAAAATAGGGAAAGAAAAAAATTAGGATTTTAAAGATAGTATGACAGGTTTCTCTAAACCTGTCATAATATATTTTTAACATAATTTCAATTTTTTCATCGTGCCCATCTATTATAATAGGTCCTCGACCTCTGTCATAATAAATTTTCCCTTTTCACTTATTATGACAGATCCCTTTTTACCAGTCATAATAATTGTTACTTTTATTACAAAAATGCCACCAGTCAACTTATTATGATAGGTGGTTTATACCTGTCATAATAAGTCATCATAGATTCCTCTTTTTTCACTAGTGTGTGTTTCAAATAATACTTAATTTAACTAGAAGTGAGTGCTTTAAATAATATCAAATCTTAGTCAGAACCAAGTGCATTTCGAATAATATTTTGTTTTAGTCAAAAGCGATCAAAGTCCAAAAGATACTTACCTATGTTTTGCAGCAATAATTTGTTTAGTAAAACTTGATTGTGTGATCAAGAATTTAATGTAAGTTTATAATGAACTAATATGAAAAAAAAAATTCTTCTCAACTCTTTAAAATGACATTATTAAATTACAACTAACCAAAAGAAGAGGAGTTTTCTAAACTAAGGTTTACAAAATATACTGAGAGAGTTTGATGTCATGCCAAAACTTCATCATCTAACTGACTTTATCTAACTTTATCTTGCGTAGATTTATGTAAACATCTAAAGAGTACACCTTTCAAGTCAAAACTTCGTCTGTCTGTTCTCATCGTTACAAAAAAAATAAAATTAAACACATAATTGGGTCATATCTTATTGTATATTTTATTTCTTTTTACAAATACTTTTAATTTTATAAGATTAAATTACCTTTTTAATAAGAACCAGAATTAAAATAACTTATTTTATATTATATAAACTTAATATATATAAAAGCTTAACTATAAGAATTTTATTTTAAATTACAATTTAATTTTTAATTTTTCCTGAAGTAATTGCAATTCATGACATTAAATTAAAACCATGAGTTAAAACATAATTTTAATACCCTTTTATGGAAGTGGTGTTTTAACACAAATGAAAATCGAAACGTAAACTGTATTGATAAACATAATTTTTTCCTTTAAAAAGACAATTTCTTTAATTATAAAGCAACACCAAAAAATGATAAACATTGTGTTTAAAAACACGATTTTCTTTTTCGATAACAAAATAAATTAATCATCAAATCGAGCTTCACGATTTGTATTTAAGCATTCATTTTCATAATTTATTTTAAAATCCATGTTTTTTAAATAATTGTTTTTGAATTATCTCGGTTACGTAAACACACCTCTTTTTTTTAATTTTTTGTGGATGTTGATTAATTGGAGTAGTAGGTTACCAAACACACAAATAAATCAAACATTTGAAATTGAAATTTCATGAAATTAGACAAATGTCGAATGGTCAAACACAAAGTGTTTTATAGAAGCACAAAGTGTATACGCAATTTGAAATTTATACTATCATTGTTTACTATAACACCACTTTTTATAGAATGGTCAAATTTGGATGCATGCATTAACCAGTTTCATACACGTGCAGTACCAACGTGCAAACCTAAAATCAATGTTCCTTGGACCAATTTTCCTCTTCAATTTTCTTTATAAGTAAAAAACATTAATGACCATGGAAATTTCAAGTCTTAGATATTGCAACAAATGCTCCTTGAAAATTTTAATTAGAAAACAAAATGCGTTTTTATGTAAAAAACAAAATAATTTTAAAGTTCCACTATACAAAAATTATTAAATAAGAATTAAAAGACAAAAAATAATTAATCACTGCTAATTTAGATATCAATTTATAAATTAAAAATTAATATTTAAACTAGTTTCTATATTATAAATACAAAATTACAATTGATTTGTGAAACTCTTTAACTTTACTTATTTAGGTTTTAACTATCAGTGTATTAGTATCTAATTTAATCTCTATATTGACTAATTACTTAAAATTAGAGACAAGTTTAGATATTAATTTCTTAGTAGTTAATGGTAGAAACTAATTTAAACTTTAATTCACAAATTAATTATAATTTTTCTTAATAATAAAGACTATTTTAAATATCAACAAATTTTAATTTATAAATTAATATCCAGACCAGTCATTATAGTATTTAATTTTTTTTTTCTAAAATTAGTTTATTTAATGTTTTTCTTATAGTGCCATGTTGTTAATCGTTTAAAACATTAAATTTTGAGTAGAAAAAATGACTTAATTTATTTAAGTTTAGATAATAGAGTTTAAATTAGTGAAGAATGAAGATGTTTTTTTTTTTTTTGAAAAAATTGTAAATATGTTTAAAATAATAAATTTGTACATTTTATTTCTCTTAAACACAGAAATTCTCTCGATTTCCCTTAAGTTTGTCCACCATTCTTGAGATAAAATAATAATCATATGCAAGAGTTTTATATTTTGTATATCTGAATTTATTAATAAATATAAATATTTTAGTAATTTAAATAAGTGGAGGTGTTTATTTTATAGGTTGAAGTTTTGAAAATTGTTTCGAAGTACTTCAAGATTTATATGCTTGAGTTAGAAAAACCTTATGTGTTGGAGTTGTTTCTCAGTTATTGAAATTGTTTTTTCTTGGACAACGAAGTACTTTCAAGTAAGGACAAAGATAGTTTAATCCACTTTTTTGACCCACTTTTAATTCACTCTTTCAATCACCATTAAATCATTTATTTTGATTCTTTCAAATGATGTGATGTGATGTGATGATCTAATGATGATTGAAATAGTGGATTAAAAGTGGTAAAATAAAGCAGGTTAAAGTATCATTGTCCTTCAAGTAAACAATTTATATATATATATATATATATATATATATATATATATATATATATATAAAAAAACTTAATATTTCAAGCCTCACAAAAAACACTTTTAAAATTACATGCGTAAATAAGTCATGTTTTAACTTTGAAAAAGAACTAAAAGTTGGATTTTAAAACACCACTTCAGCTACTTTTTTATATATAAAATATTGTAAACACAATTTTGTTAAAAAAATGTGTTCTAAAACACAATTTATCTAAATTATGTGCATTTTTGAATCTATTTATTTTTGTAATTGTATCAAAAGTTACTCAATAGTGTTGAAAAAAAAAGAAGCCATCAGCGAAAACAAAATTTTCACATGAACTGAAAATGAATAATATGCATTTAACACAAGTCGAGTTCTCATATGGATTGAGGAATATAACATGATTCTCTATATTATAAATGGTGATTGATATTCTGAAATTTTCATGTGTTTGTAATAAAAAAAAAATCATTAGTCTTCCCATTTTAATCCTACTTTTAATTAACAATTGCATTTAATGGGCATGTCAGATAGTTAAAACATTGTTATCACTAAGTATTGCATTATCATATTTTAAAGTTTTGATAAGCTAATAAGCAATGAAAGATATTAATTAAAACCTAATTTAAATAAATGATTTGTCTTATTTTTAATGCGTAATTGTAGACAGCTTCTTGTATGCAATAATTTCATCTTAAAAACTATTTAAATAGAAATTAATATGGTGTGACACTATGCCAATTCAAGTATTCTCACTCTGTTTTTAATTATAAAGTTAGTATTACTTCACAGATGTCCAGAAGGTCTACTAGTTATAAATAACCAGTTTGATAATTATAAAACAAATTATATGAACTCAGTTAACTCGCACAATGCTAATTTTATTTGGATTAAATATTTTGTTAAACCTAATTTAATATAGACTTAATCGAGTTTTAATTCTTGATAAACCGAATATTTTCAATTGAGTCTCAATTAATTTTTTTAGGTCTATCAAGTATTAAAAAATTTTACATTTTCTAATTGAGTCTTCCGTTTATGTTACCTTTAATATGTGACTATTATCTTCTTTTTTTTTTATCATCTTGTTACTTGAATCCACATGTTAATCAATGTGAAATTTTTGTAGTTAATGTAAAAATCATAATTTAAAATGAAAAATGACCTTTATTATGCTCATTAAAAAAGTGTTGGATAACCAAGTCATCATAGTTCTCAATAATTTTTATATCATCACCTACATCGACCAAATGACTATCTGTGACGACAAAAAAAAAAATTCCATTTATTTATTTATTTTTATTATTTTTTACAATACACTTATAAAATTTAGAGGCAAAATTATACAATGATATCTAATTATACTTAAAATATTCATATATATATATATATATATATACATATAATACTGTATACATCTTATAGCCATGCATTCCCCGGAAAAACAGTCACAATGTCAACGAAGAAGGGATCATGCATGTTTGGAGTGGTCATCTATAATAAGGTTATAAAATTTTATTTTTCATACACAATCATAAAATAGGGAAGTGAGACAAATATCACATAAAAAAATACAACATATCATAATAGGATAAAATGAAATGAAAATTCTCCCAAATCCATAAAACTGGATTTTATTATACTTTATAAAGATATTAATTAATTTTGTAGTGACTAGTCAGGATAAATGAACTCATGGCCAACAAAGTAACTCAAGAACATCTCATCTTGATTAATACTAACTCATTTAAATCCCCAAGGTCATACCTCCAACTACAATAATCAAATCTTTATTTATCATAAATTTTATTTCAATATTAAACCATATAATTATATAAATAAATAAATAGATAGGATCAATGAATAATTAAAATAAATAAAAAGGACCAGTACGTAACTGGAGATAAATATAAATAAGTAAACGAGAGTAAATATAAATTGAGTAAATAGGACCAGTTGAGATAAATATAAATAAATAAATAGGAACGAGAACTAAATATAAATTAGAATGAGGTTAGGGACACCTCACTTATAGAGATAAAAATAATCAAAGTAAAAAAAATAAATAAATGATAGATGTCTCCTCCCCTTACCTTAGTTATTGTGGAAATTATACCAATGTTGTACTGGGACTTTGATATGAATAGATAAAAATAATCAAAGTAAAAAAAAAAAATAAATGATAGATGTCTCCTCCCCTTACCTTAGTTATTGTGGAAATTATACCAAGGTTGTACCGGGACTTTGATGATATATTTTTTTTGGCTTAATTATCATTTTGGTCTCCTAATTTGTTGGTTTGGTTCATTTTGGTCCCCTTATTTTTTGTTGGTTCAATTTGGTCCTCTAATTCTTTAAAATTGTTCAATTTGGTCCTCTAATTCTTTAAAATGGTTCAATTTGGTCCCTGCCGTTAAGGTCACGTTAACCCTGTTTCCGTACATGCCATGTGTCATTTTATGAAATTTTGTAATTTTTTTAAATTTTTATTTTTAAATTTTTTTTAAATTTTTTTTAAAAAAATATTAAACTGCCACGTGTCACTTTATGATTGTGACACGTGTCAACTTGATAATTTTTTATTAATTTAAATTTTTTAATTTAAAAAAAAAAAAATAAATTCCATGTGGCACATCACGATTGTGCCACGTGTCAAACTATCATTGGTTGTTTTCAATTTAGTCCCTTTATTTACAATTTTGATTTAATTTAGTCCTCCAATTTTTTAAAATGATTCAATTTTGTCCTCTCTAATTTGAGACCAAATTAGTAATTAAGCTTAATTACAACTTATATATACATGTTAAAATAATTTTTATTATATTTATAGATCAAATTACTCCTTCTAACTATTCAAATTATTTTTTTTTACATGTGTACAAATTTTTAAGTGTGAAAAATTACAAGTAAAAAATGTAAAAAATATAAAAAAAATGAGTATATAGGGAGAGATTTGATATATAAATGATAAAAGAATTATTTTAATATGAATGTATAAATTGTAATTAAGCTTAATTATTAATTTGGTATCAAATTGAAGAAGACAAAATTGAATCATTTAAAAAAATTGTGGAACTAAATTGAATCAAAAATTCAAATAGAGGGACTAAATTGAAAACAATCAATGTTAGCTTGAAACGTGGCACAATCGTGACTTGCCACGTGGCATTATTATTTTTTAAATAAAAAAATCTCAATTTGACACGCGTCACAACCATAAAGTGACACATGGCAGTTTAATATTTAAAAAAAAATTAAAAAAATTTTAAAAAATTTTAAAAAATTTTAAAAAATTTTAAAAAATTTAAAAAAAAAAATTTAAAAAATTACAAAATTCCACAAAATGACACGTGCATGTACGAAAACGGTGTTAACGTCAACTTAACGGCAGAGACCAAATTGAACCATTTTAAGGAATTAGAGGACCAAATTGAACCAACAAAAAATAAGGGGACCAAAATGAACCAAACCAACAAATTAGGGGACCAAAATGATAATTAAGCCTTTTTTTTTCTTTATTGCACTCACACCACCTATTTCTGAATGAACTTGATTCACCTCACCAAACTCTCTCTGTTTTTTTTTCTTCCTCTGTCACGTTCTACCAATTTCACACTTTCACTCATTCATCTCTCACCCCTATTTATATGTATTAATGTAATCATTACATGTAGTTTAATTTTAACTATATTCTGTAAACACTATTCCCTTAGGTTGGCTTTTAACATTTGGTTATTGATATTTTTTCATTTACATTAATGCTCATCAGAATAGATAAGGATTGCACTTACCATGTGCAACCTTATCATTTTTTTTTTATTAATTGTATAAACTAATAATTATGTTAAAATTAAATTTATAGTATATATACAATGTTATAGTTTAGGCTACTGAATTCTTTTATAATAGTGGAAACTTTGAAGATGTTAGCCTTTAAATTACTTTTATAATTAAAATAATTGATGCCTATTATAACCAAATGTGTAATATATATATTATTAGTTAATTAATCTTCTATATTTATAATTGCCTTATTTATATACTTATCAATTATTATTATAGATATATTGTTATTTATAATAATAATAATATATATTTTTTTAAATAATATATATATATATATATATATATATATATATAAAATTTTATCTTTGGATGTTACACTATCACAATCATCACCATTAATGGAATGATTCTTGTCATCCAACATGTTTTCATTAATCACTTGTTGTGTTATAACCACTTGTTGTGTTATATTAACTGCAATATCATTTTATATTAATGACAAAACTTTACCTTTTTATCCCCAAAGTGTTATGAATAGGCGAGACAGCTTAGCCTAAGTGAGAATTCACCCAGAGTTTGGGTAGTTCTCTATTTTGAGCCTCGCTCAGGCGAGAATGACTCGCTTAAGCGAGACAACCCTTTCGCCTGGACGAGACCTTCTAGTTTGGGCGAGAACCTTTGCAGTTGAGTGTTATTTCTCTGTTTCTAATGGATGAAGCTATGTTTAAATGTTAAAAATGTGAACTTAGTCATGATATGCATGAATTGTTATGACTGGTAATATGTGTGGTGAAATTGCATGAAGTTGGAATATGAGAAGAAGTGATTGAACTAGGATTTCAAGGGAAATTCTACAGGAAATGTTTTAGTGTATGTAAGGACATAAGGACTCCGTATTGGTTGGTATTCTGAAACTCCAATAATCATTCACGCTCAGATAGAGCAGACTGGATTATGTCGTGAGGACTAGCAGGAGGTCCTAGTCTTTTGACTTGATCAAGTCTCAGACGCGAAGGGGACTTACCCTGGGAGTGGTTGGGTGATAACCCCTTGTGTCCAAACTCTGCAGAGTTTAGGAACCTTCACAGGTGCAAGCCACCAAGGGATTCGATATCGCTTACATAATCTGGATATCGAGTCTAGAGTAATATATATGTATTGTGTTTGTGGTGGCCTATGTGATTTTGGTAGAAATGAGAAAGATTGCATGGTTTGTTTATAATTGAATTGCATGAATTTCTTATCAGATTAGCTTACCCTTGCTTTCTGTGTATTTGTCTCGTGTTGTATGTTTTTCTTTTGTGATGATCACCTATTCGATGGGAGCAGGTGTGGTTGTAGTGTCAAAGGCGCTTCTGGAGGATGAAGAGCCATCGTTTTAGTGTTGAGGAGGAGGTTTCCAGTGCGAGCTTTAGCAGTGGTCAGTTTAAGTATAGAGTTTATTAGTTTAGTTTAAGTGTATAAGTGATATATTTTTATAGTCATATCTTTTGTAAGACCATATTAATATATTGTGTGTACTGGATTATCTGTTTTAGAACTATGATGAAACTCCCTGTTTTTATTAGTTTTAAGGGATGTTACAATTTCTATTTTTAAAATTTAAGCATTTTTAAAATAAAATAGCTACCTACAATCAAATTATAAAAATTATTTACATCTACTTTTATAATGATATAGTAATAATAATTTCATTATTTTTTATCATAAAGAAAATGTATACGTTACGTTTTCATTAGTATTACTTAATTTATTGTTGATTAAGAAACCTAGATAGCGTCGGTTTATAAACTGAGAGCATTTCGATTTTATAACATGCAAACCTTATTTTATCCTAGATTAAAAAAAAGATAATTTAAATAATTTAAACATTATCTAAATTTTATATTATGCAAACATGTTTTAATGAAAACTGTTTTAAAAAAATCATAGAATTATATATATATATATATATAAAATATTATTAAAAATTTTTATATTACATGAATTTTTTTTTATAAATTTGTTAAAAAGATCTAAAAAAAATTCTGCTATTTTTATGAAAATAATTAATTAAAAATAATTTTTTTATAAATAATTATTTTTTATAAAATTATAAAATTTATAAGTATTTTCTACAAAATTTATCGTGAAAAGCGTTTTATATAAAATATTATTGAAAAAAATTGACAATACTTTTATATAAATTATTTTTTATAATAAAATTTATATATATTTTCTATAAAAAATTCAAAATAAAATTAATAGAAAATATTGATTTTTTTTAGCGATAAAATATATTAATATCGGAAGAAGTTTTTGAATTATTCCAACTTCCAAGAACTACCATCATCAAGGTACGTGTGATGGTGAATGGTGGCCAAATGCTCAAAACTTGACATGTATAATTTTTATTATTAGAAATTCTCAATGACTATATATTATCAATATTCTCCCCCTTTTATTTTCGACCATGGCTTGCAATTTCGCACACACATTTTGTAAGAATTTCAGGACTGTTCTATTATGATATATTACACTTTTTAGAAATTGTGTTTCAAGAAATAAGTATCCAAAAACATGCTTATTAGTTTCTTTAGCAATATTCTTTAAAATAATTATAATAAAGAGCATAATGGGGTTGAGAATAAAATCTTTGTTAACATGGGCCTTTATATAATTTTCTTAAGAAAAAACTATATTTTTTATTTTCTTATAATATTTAAAATCCACATAACAAAAATTTCAACTGAAACATTCGAACAATCCCTCATTTAAGATTTGAACCTTTTTTTCTTTCCATTTTTTCTTTGACGATGTTGATGAATTTTAGAAGTAGTTTACCAAACAAACAAATAAATGAAATAGCAATAATTAAAATTCCATAAAATTAGACAAAGACTCCTTCGTAATTGAATTGACGAGGGAAGTATTTGATTGGATACTCTGTAGGAAGCTGAAAATGTACGCAGTTGAAATTTATACTACAACGTTTACTTTAGCATCACTTTCTAAACAAGTTTTCTTCCCACTAAAGTGTGAACTTGTTGTAATATGGTCAAATTTTGATGCATCTATTTTACATTTTCTTACACATGCACAACAACAACAACATCATCAACGTACAACCTAAAATTAATGTTCTTTGCAACAATTTTCCTCTTCAGCTTTCTTTATCACTAAACTATGCATATCTTCCAACTCGATTTAATTTTGTCCAATAGTATCGTTAAGAATAATGACTGTATTTTTAAAGTGTTCTCCGTTTTAGAACGCGAATCTCCATCATAATTTTATAGACGTCTTAGATGAAATAATGAGTATTTAAACTATAGTTAGTTTTAACTCTTAAACAATGTAAGATTTATTAAATATATCAAAACAACATCAATGATCGTGGAATAATTTCAAGTTTCAACTTGAGAAAATTACATAATTAAGTTAAAGTTATTTAGGATTTTTCTAGTGTACTGTCGCCCACATGTTTTACATAAACACATCAGAAAATAGGAGTTTTTTTTAATAGGTTAAAATACCTTTTTGGTCTCAATTTTCGTCAAGTTTTTTCAAATAAGTCCTAATTTTGGTTTTGTGTTCAAATAGGTTCCAATTTTCGTCAATTATGTTCAATTGGGTCCTTCTTTCTAACACCGTTTAAATCATTAACGGCCATGAACAGTGACTGCCACGTGTCATTTCGTGATTTTTTTAAATTTTTTTTATTTTTATTTTTAATTTTTAATTATTTTTTAAAATTTTTAAATTTTTTTTAAATGTACATGTGTCAACCCAGGAGTGTGCCACGTGTCACTTTGTGTTTTTTTTGAATTTTTTATTTTATTTTTTTGAATTTTTTTTGAATTATTTTTTAAATGTCCACGTGTCAATCTAGTAGTGTGCCACGTGTGAAAGTCAATATTCTATATTCAATTTGGTTCCTATATTTGTTATTTTTGTTCAATTAGGTCCTAATTTTTGTTAAGATTAACCAATTTGGTCCCTATAGAAGATGTGACCAAATTTAATT